>MDTB01055740.1_pt1 | contig 44855 bp, 38 predicted proteins | sample 811161 | NCBI WGS metagenome assembly MDTB01 (sample SAMN05326650, study PRJNA326480) | marine metagenome | isolation source: seawater | place: Mediterranean Sea | collected 2009 | reverse complement strand
ATCTACATATTCACAACCACCATAATAACGTTTACCTGAGTAGCCTTCGGCATACTTATTGGTCATTACTGAACCTTGGGCTTCCATTACCGCCAGTGATGTGATGTTTTCGGACGCGATAAGCTCAATTTCATCACGTTGTCTAGTTAATTCCTTATCGATTGAATTAAATAATTCTGGATCAGTTTTGTATAAACTGTTGCTAAAAAAATCATTATTTTTAATTAGGTTCAACTCAACTCTCCTGTTTATTATATAGGCGGATTATATATAATTTTGTTTGAATAATTTGTAATATATTGTATTTTAATTAATTAGTGTAAAATGAATATATTCAAGTTTAATTTTTATATTGTATAATCGAAATTATTTGTACCGACCTCTTAAATTTTGATTCAAAAAATGTTAGTCTTTTTATTGCCAACTCGTCAAGCTTTGCAATATAATGGAATGCTGACTTAACGCCTTAATTGAAATTACATTGAATTTTCCTTTATTGTAGCACGGTGTTATTTTTTCGGAGCAAAATAGAATGTCTAAAATAAAGATTAGTTTCTTAGCCTCAGATGATCTTTTGGCTATTAATGCATCTAAAGAGCTACAAGGAAAATATGGAAATTACGGTCTTGAAGAAGCTGATGTGATTGTCGCTTTGGGTGGCGATGGCTTTATGTTGAGCACATTGCACGATACGATGGAACTGTCTCTACCTGTTTATGGCATGAATTTTGGTACCATAGGGTTTCTTATGAATGATTTTTCTAAAAATCGTTTGATTGAGCGGTTGAATTTAGCCGAAGAAACTGTAATTAATCCCCTTGCTATGAAAGCTCATTGTTTTGACGGTAGTACAAAGACGGCACTTGCGATAAACGAAGTTTCATTGATTAGATCGAGTTCTCAGGCAGCTAAGTTAAGAATTAGCATTGATGGTAAAGAGAGAATGAGGGAGTTGGTATGTGATGGAGCCCTCGTATCGACGCCAGCGGGTTCAACTGCGTATAACTATTCTGCGCATGGTCCAATTCTTCCAATTGATGCCGATATATTAGCTCTAACAGCCATGGCGGCTTATCGTCCAAGAAGATGGCGTGGAGCGATTTTGAGTAGCAAAGCTCAGATTTTATTTGAAACACTAGACTTCGAAAAACGCCCTGTATCAGCAGTTGCCGATAGCGTTGAAGTGCAAAATGTCTTAAAAATGGTAATCCAGAGTAATAAGGAGATCAAACATCGGCTTCTTTTTGATCCAGGGCATGGTCTAGAAGAAAGATTAATAAGCGAACAATTTTCGTAGGATGAAGACACCATGATTTTATTATTTCGTAATCCAGTAATTTGGATGCTGTTGGCATTATTAGGGTTTATCGCTATTGCGTGGCTCTTTTCTTATGTTTTAACACCATACATCATTTCAATTCTACTCGCTTATTGTTTGACTCCGTTAGTTAATAAAATGGAACGATTTGGTTTATTACGGGCTATTTCTGGTGTCGTTCTCATTATTTTTGCTTTAGGTTTGGTTTTGGGCTCAATTGTTCTCGCCTTTCCTATTTTTGTTGCGCAAGTGGAAGCGATGATTGTGTCGCTTCCGGACCTTTACAATAGTTGTTTGAAGGTTTTAAGAGGGATAACTCCACAATTTATTGATCAAGGTTTCATATCAGAATATGATCTTCTTGAATATAATGGTGTATTTAAGCAGTATGGAGCTGGCGTAGTATCAGAAGTAGCATCATATGCCAGTGCTGTGTTTGATTTAATATTTGTCGTTTTAATTGTACCAATAATAACTTTTTATTTGTTGGTCGATTGGAACAAAATTATTGCAAAGTGTAGCAATTTTTTACCTCATCATTCCTCAGAGGAAATTAATCAACTAATTACCCAGATTGATAGTATGTTAACGGGTTTCATCAGAGGCCAGTTACTAATTTGTACTTTTTTAGTTTTTTTTTATTGCATTTTACTATCTCTTGTTGGCTTAACTTACGGATTATTAATTGGTGTATTCGCTGGTTTGATTTCTTTTATTCCATTTCTAGGAGCTGGGCTCGGCGTCTCGATCGCTTTAAGCGTGGCGATTTACCAATTTTGGGATATTCCGGTTTTCATCGGTTACGTTGCTGTAATTTTTTTGTTCGGCCAAATTTTGGAAAGTAATTTTTTAACGCCAAAGCTAATTGGCAGCGCGGTAAGGTTGCATCCTGTTTTAATAATGTTATCAGTCTCTATTGGAGGGGCTTTAGCTGGACTGTCCGGTGTTTTGCTAGCTATACCAGTTGCAGGAATTCTTGCAGTTCTTCTTAGACAACTTGCGCATCAATATTTAGCTAGTTCCTTTTTCAAGGGCATTAAATAAAATGACGGAAATAAATGAGCAATTAATTTTTAATTTGAACAGACGAGGTAACGCGGGTTTAGAAAACTTTTATATTTCTGAGTCTAATGAAATAGCGGTCAGTGCTGTAAAGAATTGGCATCAGTGGCCTGCAAAAAAACTGTTACTTATTGGCCCTGTTGGTAGTGGTAAATCTCATTTGGCTGATTTTTGGGTAAAAAAAGCTCAAGCTCAGACAGTTTCTATTGATGAAATATGCCAATGTAATGTTTTGGATCTAATTGAAGCCAAAGCGCTAATGATTGATAACATTCACACAATAGTACAATATTGTGATGGTGTAAAATTAGCCATCGAAGAGAAATTATTTCATTTGCTTAATTCAATGGTGCGGACCTCCAGCTATTTAATGATTACAAGTTCTACCCCAATAGCTGCGTGGAACCTAAGTCTGCCAGATTTAACTTCGCGTCTCTCCACAATCGCCATCGGTGAATTATTTCAACCAGACGACGAACTGTTAGTAGCTGTTTTGTTGAAGCAATTTGATGACAAACAGATTAAAGTTTCTCCAGAATTTATTTTGTTTGTTGCTAGGCGCATAAACCGATCATTTGATTCTATTCGTAAGTTTGTTAACTTAATTGATAAGCTAACTTTGAAACGGAAGCGAGAGGTCACGATTCCAATTGCTTCTGAACTTTTAAATGCTTTAGAACAGGGCAGTAAAAGCGTTATTGAAGATACTGAAGATGATGAGTTTAATTTTCTTTCAAAAAGGGGGGGTATCGTTGGCTAATGCAGATTTTTTTAACCTAAGTAATGTAGGCCAGCCAAATTTTAAAAACTTAACGGTCGACAAAGATGATCCAAGAAGGTTTTTTAACAGAGAGTTATCATGGATTTCTTTCAATTGGCGCGTTCTCGAAGAAGCTGATAACAGCTCAGTTCCAATTTTAGAGAGAGTCCGATTTCTTGCAATTTCTGCAAGTAATTTGGATGAGTTTTATAGTGTAAGAGTCGCAGGATTAAGAGAGATGGTAAAAGAAAAAATTTCTTTCCCCAGTGCGGATGGCCTGCTACCAAATGATCAACTTTCATTAATTGAAAAAGAAGCTCGTCTTTTAATAAACCATCAACAAAAGATCTGGCGTATGCTTTTAATCGAGTTACGAAATGCTAAGATCGCCATTCTTGAAATAAATGATTTATCTAAAAAGGATCACATAGACCTTCAAAATGTTTTTTTTGAACAAGTATTCCCTGTACTTACACCGTTGGCTATTGATCCTGCACATCCATTTCCGTTCATTCCTTCTGGTGGTTTTGCTCTTGCGCTCAGTTTGAAGCGCAAATCTGATGGATTTGCATTGGAGGCGCTTTTACCAGTGCCGGGTCAAATATCAAGATTTTATAGATTAAAAGACGGACCGAAAGGTTTAATTCGTTTTCTACCCTTAGAACGAATGCTAGAGCGGTTTTTAGATAAATTATTTCCCGGTTACGATATTACAGGAAAATCAGCTTTTAGGATCTTGCGCGATAGTGATTTAGAGCTTGAGGAGGAGGCTGAAGATCTGGTGAGAGAGTTTGAGACGGCTCTGAAGCGAAGGCGGCGTGGTGATGTGATTAGAATGAAAGTAACTGCGGATACATCTAACGACCTGTTAAAAATAATATCTGGGGCGCTTGGTGTTCGTGCAGATGAGGTTATAAAGGTCGATGGCATGGTTGGAATGGCAGATCTGTCAGAGCTAGTTTTGACTGAGCGGCCTGAACTTCTCTGGGAACCTTTCACTTCTCGGATGCCTGAAAGGGTTGAAGACCACAATGGAGATATTTTCTCCGCAATTAATCAGAAAGATTTATTACTCCACCATCCCTATGAAAGTTTTGATATTGTTGTCAGATTTCTTCAACAGGCTGCTACTGACCCAAATGTAGTTGCTATTAGACAAACTTTATACCGCACAAGCAATGATAGTCCTATTGTTAAAGCGTTATGTGAAGCTGCGGAGGAGGGTAAATCGGTTACTGCTTTAATTGAGTTGAAAGCGCGATTTGATGAGGCCGCTAACATAAGGCAGTCAAGGACTCTTGAACGGGCTGGTGTGCAAGTAATATACGGTTTCATTGACTGGAAAACACACGCAAAATTATCAACAGTAGTGCGTCGTGAGGGTTCAAAACTTGTAACCTATTCTCATTTTGGAACGGGAAACTATCATCCGATCACAGCTAAATTCTATACTGATTTGAGTTTATTTACTTCAGATCCGGCTTTGGGAAGAGATGCGACGAAGGTTTTTAACTATGTGTCAGGTTATGTTGAGCCAGAGGCTTTAGAAAATTTAAGGATATCTCCAATTAATTTAAAAGAGACGTTAATAAAAAATTTCAAAATTGAAATTAATAATTCAAATTTAGGCAAGCCAGCCATGGCTTGGGTAAAAGTCAATTCACTAATAGATCCTGAAATCATTGATCTTTTATACATGGCCAGTTGCTCAGGTGTTAAAATAGACCTCATTGTAAGAGGTATTTGTGGGGTTCGACCTGGTATAAAAAATTTGTCAGAAAATATAAGAGTTAAATCAGTCATAGGCCGATTTTTAGAGCATTCCAGAATTGTATGTTTTGGTAATGGGGCGAGGTTACCCTCCGGCCTTGCAAAGGTATATATTTCGTCAGCAGATTGGATGGGACGAAATTTAAATAGAAGGGTAGAGTCGTTAGTTGAGATTCAAAATGAGACAGTTCACGCGCAAATTTTAGAGCAGATAATGGCAGCGAACTTATCCGATACGGCCCAATCATGGGTTTTGCAATCTGATGGATCTTATGAACGACATAAAAATAATGGTACAGCTGAGAAATTTAGTTGTCACAAGTTTTTTATGGAAAATCCATCTATGTCGGGGCGTGGAAGGGCTGGGTTGAAAGACGTACCGAGGTTATTGAATGCAAACGGTTAGTTCTCGTAAGTTAGGGTTAAGAGACCCATGGATTTAGTGCTTAATAAGAATTATGTTTTTAAAAGAAATAGAATTGGGAGAATAGGTATCATAGATGTTGGATCAAATTCAGTACGGCTGGTTGTTTTTGAGGGCTTTTCTCGTTCACCTTCATATTTTTTTAATGAAAAGGTTTTGTGTGGATTAGGAAAAGGAGTCCAACAAAAAAATATATTGAACAAGACTGGTGTGGAAGAAGCAATAAAAGCAATAAAACGGTTTTTGGCTATTACAAAAAAGATGAATTTAACAGCTTTAGTTGGTGTGGCGACGGCAGCTGTTCGAAATGCAAAAGATGGAAAGCAATTTGTTAAAAGGGTAATGGACGAAACGAATCTGTCTTTGTATGTCGCATCAGGGATAGAGGAAGCTGAATTTTCTGCAAACGGGGTTCTTCTTGGCTGGCCTGAGGCGTCAGGTCTCGTTTGCGATATTGGAGGCAGTTCGCTTGAGATAGCTGATTTAGTTGATGGTTCTGTCGGCTACTGCAAAAGTAGTCCCCTTGGGGTCTTGGGTCTATCTGAGTTTAAAGGGTCAAAAATAGAACTAAATAATTTTATTAAAAAGTCTGTAGCTGATCTTTGCGTCGGTCTTCAATCAAGCGTGTCAAATTTGTATTTGGTTGGCGGTTCATTTAGAGTTTTTGCAAAATTGGATATAGCACTTTCAGAATATCCCCTTAAGGTACTTCATGAATATAAACTTAATACTACGCAGGTGTTGCGTACGACGAATTGGATTCTCGAGCGCGATGTTACTGATCTGAGTAAAGTAGTCGAGTCTTCCCTTGAGAGGCTATCTCTTTTGCCTATGGCGGCTCGAGTGCTAACTGAATTAATTTGTAAACTCGAACCAAAGAATGTTTTTTTCTCAAGTTATGGATTAAGAGAGGGAATTTTATTTTATCAAATGCCAGAACGAATAAAAAACTTAGATCCGTTGATTGAGGCGTGCCGGTATCAAGAAAAATCCAGTGCTCGATTTCCTGGTTTTGGTGAAAAGTTGTTTGCCTGGATATTACCAATCTTTTCTAATTTAACTTCGGATGATATGCGTTTATACAAGGCTGCTTGTTTACTTCATGATACTACTTGGAAAGCACACCCGGATTATAGAGCTGAAATGAGCTTTGAAACCGTCACGCGAACAAATTTGGGAGGTATCAATCATGGGGGAAGAATATTTTTAGCTCTTGCATTAATGAGTCGGTACAAGAAAATGCATATTTCAAAAGATCTTGAAGTTCCTCTTCGTATTCTTGGTGAGAGCCGGGCAGAAGAAGCCATAACATTGGGAAGAGCGATGAGATTAGGAGCCATGGTATCAGGCACATCAAGCGTTAATCTGAAGAAATGCAATTTATTTGTAAAAAATCAAATACTGTACTTAAATTTAAGAAAAAGTGGGCAAGATTTAGGGGCGGGGATCGTTGAAAGAAGATTAAAGGCAGTGGCTGATAGTATGAATTTAAATTACTCTTTGAGAATATCCTGAAAAATTTGAAATACTTTTTTAATAATGACAAAATGATAAATCTGATTAAATACCATCATATCAAAAATTTAATAATTTGACATTAGGAGTCTAAGATGCGTATGAGCACTTATTTTATGCCAATTTTAAAAGAAGTTCCTGCAGATGCCCAAATAGTTAGTCATCAATTAATGCTTAGGAGCGGTATGATAAAACAGTCTGCTTCAGGCATTTACTCATGGTTGCCTCTTGGATTAAAGGTGCTTAACAAAGTAGAAAACATTGTTCATGAAGAACAGAAAAAAGCTGGGCATTTATCTATGCTGATGCCAACCATTCAACCTGCGGAATTATGGCGTGAGAGCGGAAGATATGACGATTATGGCAAAGAAATGCTTCGTATTTCGGATAGGCATGATAGAGAGATGCTCTATGGACCAACCAACGAAGAGTTGATAACTGATATTTTTCGAACATTTGTTAAATCTTACAAAGAATTGCCGAAAACTCTATATCATATTCAATGGAAATTTAGAGATGAAGTTAGACCTCGTTTTGGAATTATGAGAGGTCGAGAGTTTTTGATGAAGGACGGCTACTCTTTTGATATTGATAAGAAAATGGCTATTCATGCATATAATCGACATTTAGTTAGTTATATTAAGACATATGAAAAAATGGGTTTACATGCGATTCCAATGCGAGCCGATACAGGGCCAATTGGAGGAGATCTGAGTCATGAGTTCTTAGTTTTGGCAAAGACTGGCGAGAGTAAGGTTTTTTATGATGGGGAGTCTGAAAACTTGACTTTAGGCGCCGGCGCCTTGGATTATGAGGATATTCAAGAAATTCAAAGTATCGCTGACCGATTTACTAAAAATTATGCTAGAACTGAAGAAACACATGACGCCAAATTATTTAATGACTTACCAAAAAGTAGACGGGTAGAGGCCCGGGGCATTGAGGTTGGGCAAATATTTTATTTTGGTACAAAATACTCCAAGGCTCTTGGCGCGAAGGTTGCCATGCCTGATGGATCGTTAAAAGCAGTTGAAATGGGAAGTCATGGAATTGGTGTCTCGAGACTTGTTGGTGCATTGATCGAGGCCAATCATGATAAAGATGGAATAATTTGGCCAAAAACTGTAGCACCTTTTCATGTTGCAATTATAAATTTGAAACAGGGTGATCATCAAATCGATCAAGTTTGTGAAAAGGTTTACCGCGGTCTAAAAGATTTAGGGTTAGACCCAATTTATGATGATAGAGAAGAGCGAGCTGGGGTTAAGTTTGCCGCAATGGACTTGATAGGAATACCTCTTCGGCTTACGATTGGTCCAAGAGGCTTTAAGAGCGGTATAGTTGAAATTAGAGATAGATTGACTGGCGCAGTTGAAGAAATTCCTATTGATTCAGTAATAACATATTGTTCAGAAATGTTTGAAGAATTACAGTGAGGCAAAATGTAAAAATGGCTTATCAGAAAAAGGAGGTTAGAGTACTACTATTTCCTTGGTTTGAATGGTTAGTTGCTTGGCGATACTTGAGAACGAAAAGGAAAGATGGAGGAATATCAGTTATTGCCTGGTATTCATTAATTGGTGTTACGCTGGGAGTTGGAACTTTGATAGTAGTGCAAGCAGTAATGCTTGGGTTCAGAGAAGAGTTCACTGCGAAAATTATTGGTGCAAATGCTCATATCAGTGTTTTGAATAGTACTTATGATAAAAATAAAAACAAAAACTCCCTAATTATAGAACACGCGGAAATTGCTGACTTAATAAGTTCTTTGAATGGTGTTATTGGTTCAATGCCAGTTGTAAAAGGTCAAGTGATGGGCTCCCATAATGGCAAGAACGCGGGTGTACAAGTTTTTGGAGTAAACCCGCAAGATTTATCTTTAGTAATCGCAGTGGCAGAGCCAGAGTTATCATGGGGTGACATATCGGAATTTAAAAATGGAGTGGCTGTCGGCAGCGAGATCGCTCGTAACCTTAATTTACAGATTGGCGATAAAATTAGTTTGTTGTCTTTTGATGGTATGAAAACAGCTTTTGGGATTACTCCCAGAATATCTGAATTTCCAGTTACATATATCTTCCGTGTCGGAAGGTATGACATTGACAACACAAGAATTTACATGCCGTTAACTGACGCTCAAATGTATTTTAATAGACAAAACGGTGTTGATCAAATTGACGTAATCTTATCAAAACCAGCACGAGTAGATGAATATAAAGGAGAGTTTGCAAATGTGATTGACGATCAATATATTCTATGGTCTTGGAAAGATGCCTCTAGCTCTTTCCTAAGAGCGTTAGACGTCGAAAGACGCGTTATGCTTACAATATTATCACTAGTTATTTTAATTGCTTCATTGAATATTATATCTGGATTGGTCATGCTAGTAAAAAATAAGACAAGAGATATTGCAATTCTTCGAACGATTGGATTTTCAAAAAAATCAATAATTAGGATTTTTTTTATATGTGGTAGCCTAATTGGAATTATTGGGACAATTTTTGGAATGATTTGGGGGTGCTTATTCGTTATTTATATCTCAGAAATTCAACAGTTTATCGAGATGGTAGTGGGCGGTAGTATTTGGAATTCAGAGATAAGGTTTTTGACGGATGTGCCAGCAAAATTGAGGTTAAACGATTTATTTTTAGCCATGGGTCTTTCTCTTGGTATTTCGCTCTTGATAACAATTATTCCAGCAAGAAATGCTGCTAAGATAAATCCTGCGGAGGCGATGCGTAATGAGTGATACAGTTTTGAAACTTGTTGGTATTAAAAAGCAATTTTTCCGAAGCGGATTAAACCCTTTAGAGGTTTTTGTGGACGTGAATTTAACTTTGTCTAGGGGAGAAATGGTAGGACTTTTTTCTCCATCAGGCGCAGGTAAAACAACTCTTTTACAAATCGCTGGTCTGTTAGATAGTCCAACTTCTGGTAAAATTATTTTGGATGGAAGGGATACTAATTCTTTGTCAGATATTGAGAAAACGCGGATACGAAATGAACAAATTGGCTTTGTTTATCAATTTCATAATTTGTTACCTGAATTTTCTGCGTTAGAAAATGTCTGTATACCCCAATGGTGTTTGGGAACCAAAAAAAGTGACGCTGAGGATAAGGCTCGAAGTTTGCTGGAGCAAGTTGGGCTATCAAATAGAGTTCATCATAGACCTTCAGAACTTTCAGGCGGAGAACAGCAAAGGGTAGCATTGTGTCGTGCGTTAATTAATGACCCAAATATTTTACTAGCCGATGAACCTACAGGAAACCTTGATCCAGAGACATCGCAGAGAGTTTTTTCTATGCTTCTTAATTTGGTAAAATTAAAGAAATTAACAGCATTAATCGTTTCCCACAATATTGGAATCGTGGAAATGATGGATCGGGCAGTCAGGTTGCATGATCGGACTCTTCAGCCAATGAAATTTTAGTTTAAACAAGCATTCTGGAGAGCTACCCACGAAAAATCATCAAGCCCATAATTTTTATTATTATTAGGTATAGGTGAAGGTCGTAAAAATTCGTTGATTGCTTTAAGAGGTAAAGTTGCTTTAAATCCTAAAATGAATTGTATTAATCTGTACGTCGTTTGTTGATTGATCAAGGTTTTGAGTGGTTCTCGGCTGATTGCTTGCAAAATTTCATTCTCAAGAAGGGTGGTTAATCCTTTTTCGCTTGGTGCATTTTTTAAAAAGTTATTTGAGATAAGTAGTATACCTCCAGGCAGATGAAGGATATTAATATTTTGATTTTTAATTATTAATATAGATAAATATTGCCTGTCTTTTTTAAAAAAATTCAAAATTTCGGACACGATTTTATTTGTTTCGGGCGATTCACAAACACCTCCAGATGATTTGATGTGGGTTTGTAAAAATGGTTTAATTAATTGTATTTCATGTTCGGCTGAAATTATTGATACGGTTAAGTCCCTAATTTTAGACGGAAAATATAGAACGAACGTTACACTAAAGATAAATAAACTTAACGTTCCTAAATATAAAAATATTTTACTTTTTTTAGATTTTTCTTCATCCTTTTGAATAAATAAAAGTAGAGACTCAATCATCTGTGCATCTTTTATAGATAAGCGTTCTCCTGTATCCAAATCTGTCGAAAATATTGCTTCGTTTTGGTTATGCGAAACTAGTTTTATTGCGGCTAGTGACCAATGGGTTATTGGATTATCTTTATAATCAGATAAAATTATGGAAGTTTTTCCAAATGCAATAAGAACATCGGTAAATTCTGATTTCTCAGATTCTTTCCATAGCCCACTTGACTCAAGTCGAGAATATTTTTTTATTGCAGTCATAAAATATGATTTGATGTTGTTTAAGCATAGTTATGTGGTTACGTCAGGATGAACGTAGCCACCGTCGAGTAATTGCTGTCGTAGGTCTACTTTTGATATCTTTCCTGTCGCAGTGTGAGGTATCTCATTCATGTAGATTACATCATCTGGAATTTGCCACTTTGCAACATGTTTAGAAATGAAACTAATTATGTCTTTTTTATCGGGGTTCGTATTTTTATCACAAACAATCACGACAATGGGCCTTTCACCCCACTGTGGGTGAGCAATTCCAATAGCAGCCGCTTCACTAACGTCTGGGTGTCCCACAGCAGCGTTTTCAAGATCAATTGATGAAATCCATTCTCCACCAGATTTTATAACATCTTTTGACCTATCTGTTATCCTCATGTAGCCGTTAGGATCGATTGTAGCAACATCCCCAGTATCGAACCACCCTTCCTCATCGACGATATCAGAATCTGTCTTGAAGTACCGTTTAACTACTGCTGCCCCTTTTGCCCACAGTTTACCGGGTGATGTTCCATCCCAAGGTAGAGTAGCGCCCTGCTCGTCTGTTATTTTTAAATCTACAGTAAACGGCGGATGACCAGTCGTTTCTTGAATGTTTAGTTTCTTCTCTTCAGAGAGTTTAACTACTTCTGGTTTAAATGAACATATTGTTCCAAGTGGAGACATCTCTGTCATTCCCCAAGCATGTAGAACCCTAATTCCATATTTATTTTGGAATTTTTCTATGACCGCGCGCGGGCAGGCTGATCCACCAATAACCACTCGCTTTAAAGTACTAAGTTTGAGGTTTTCTTTTTCAAGAAAATCAAGAAGTAGTAACCAAACTGTTGGGACAGCTGCAGTGACAGTTGCGCCGAACTCCAGCATTTCGAATAATCCTTTTGGTGTCATATCTCGTCCAGGCATAATCATCGATGCTCCAGTAAGTGGTGCTGTATAGCCGATTGACCAACCATTGGCGTGGAACAAGGGAACAACAGGCATTATAGTCTCTGTACTAGCTAACCCAAGCATGTCTGGAGCTGCTGATGCAAGCGCATGGAGTGTGTTGGACCTATGCGTATAAACGACCCCTTTTGGGTTTCCCGTCGTTCCAGAGGTATAGCAAATACCGCAGGCGTCATACTCTGATTTTTTAATCCAATTTGTATCTGCATCTTCATTAGCTATTATTTCTTCATAACAAAGTAAATTTTCCATTTCTGTTATAGGCATATTTTGATTATCTGTCATAACAATAACATGTTTTACTTTTGTACATTTGTTGATGATTTGTTCTATTACTGGCACCAGATCTGGATCCACCATGAGTATCTTATCCTCGGCATGGTTTATGATGTAAACCAACTGCTCTGCAAATAAACGTGGGTTTAACGTGTGATTTACAGCACCAGCTCCAGGCACACCATAAACTACTTCTAAGTGCCGTCCGGTGTTCCAGGCCATAACTCCAATCACGTCATCAGTTTTGACGCCCAATTTTAAAAGAGCTTTTGTTAATTTTAGTGCCTTTTCTCTTATGTTAAACCAATTAGTTGTAATGATTGGACCTTCAACGGATCGACTTATTATTTTTCGGTTTGGGTGATATCTGGCTGCGTGGTCTATTATGTTGCCAACCATTAAGGGGAATTCTTGCATCAAATTGTTCATATTTTATCATTACCTCAATAAATTAAACACGAAAGGTTAATCAATTTGATCATTTACAGCAATTGCCCAACTATTTTAACAAACAAGCCTAATAAAACATTATAATACTTTCAACACTTCTGTTAAAAATTATTTTTAATTTCATTTTGAATAAAATTTAGAATTTTCTTTTGCCATATTTTTTAGCAGCTGTGGTGGAGCAAACCTAGGTCCAAACTTTACAGCAAATTTTAGACATATTTCCACTGTTGCATTTATTCCAGTAAGATCTAACCATCCAAACGGCCCACCTGCCCAGGGTATGCAACCCCATCCGAGGATAGCACCTACGTCGCCTTCCCTTATATCAGTTAGCACACCTTCCTCTAGAGCCCGAACAGCCTCCAGGGCCTGAATCAACGCCAATCGTTCTTTTATTTCTTTAATATCTGGTTGAGTTCGTTTAATTTCCCATTTTTTATTAATTCCTCGCCAAAGATTTTCGCGGTATCCATTTTCATTGTAATTGTAGAAACCAGCACACGCTTTCCTGCCCAAACGGTTTTTCTTAACCATGAACTTGAGTATTTCATCGCTGGCATCTTCGATATACCGCTTTCCCAATGCTTTTTTTGTAGCGGTTGCAATTTGGTATGCCAAGTCTATTGATGTTTCATCAATAAGTTGTAAGGGCCCAACGGGCATACCTAACAGTTTAGCCCCATTTTCAATTAATGCTGGCTCAATTCCTTCACCAACCATTTTCACTCCTTCGTTAATATAAGGAATTATGCATCTGTTGGCATAAAAAAAACGAGCGTCATTTACCACTATTGGCGTCTTTTTTATTTGTTGAGCAAAGTCTAACGCTTTAGCAACTGCAAAATCTTTTGTGTCTTTGCCTTTAATTATTTCGACTAAATTCATTTTGTTTACAGGACTGAAAAAATGGATACCAATAAAGTTCGACCGATTTTTGCTCGCTTTGGCGAGATCTGATATAGGAAGAGTTGACGTGTTGGTTGCGAAAACGGTCGCTTTTTGAATTTGTGCCTCTGCTAATTTAGTCACCTGATTTTTAAGCGCAACGTCTTCAAAAACGGCCTCAATCACGAGATCAACGTCTCTTAATGAGGAGTAATCAGAAGTGGCGAAGATGCGCTGTAGAACGACATCCATTTGTTCAGGTGTTGTCTTTTTGCGTTTAATACCTTGCTCCAAAATTGATTTAACTTTGAACTTGCCTTGGTCTGCTTTTTCTTGACTTGAGTCTATTAAAATCACGTCGATTCCAGCAATAGAGGACACGTAAGCTATACCGGAACCCATCATTCCAGCACCAATAACGCCTATTTTTTTTGTTTTTTGATCTTTAATGTTTGAGGGTCTATTCGCACCTTTCTCCAACGCAGTTTTATTTACAAAAAGTGTATTGATCATATTGAAGGTACCAGGAGCATTAAGAAGTTTCACGGCCCAACGAGCCTCAATTTTTAATGCGGTATCAAATGGAACCAATAGTCCAGAATAAGCCGCGGCCATCAATGATTTGTGCGCAGGGTAAACTCCTTTAGTTTTGGCATGTACCATAGCGGAAGCACCAACAAATGTAAGAAAACCAGAGGGATGGTATGGTCCTCCACCAGGTAACTTGAAACCTTTTTTATCCCATGGCTTGACAAGATCCTCGTCCAATGCAGTCAAAATCCATTCTTTTGCCTTCGTCATTAGCTCGGATGGGTTACAAATCTCATCAATGAGCCCAGAAGATTTAGCAGCCTTCGCTGAAAGCATCTTCCCTTCCAAAAGTATATTGGAAGACCCAAGAGCACCAAGCATCCGCATTAGCCGAGTTGTTCCACCGCCAAAAGGAAATAAACCAACAAGTATTTCTGGAAGTCCTATCTTTGTCCCGGGGTCATTAGTCGCTATTCTATAGTGACACGCTAGGGCGATTTCGGTTCCAATCCCTGCCGATAACCCTGATGAAGCCCAAACAACCCGCTTGGCAGGCTTTTTAGTTTTCAAATCTCGTCCTCCCAATTCAAGTTTTCTCAAAACATCATGAACATCCATAATCGTTTGAAAGGCGGTTTTTGAAAAGTCATTGTCTGTCTCGGACATCATAGCTTTTAAAACATTCAAGTCCATTCCACCCGCAAAATCTTTTTTGGGGCTACTAATTATGATCCCTTTGACCGAATCATCATTTAATGCTCTTTCTACGCATGTCTTCAAACTGTGAAGACCATCCAAGGTAAGAACATTCATACTTTTATTTTTTACATCCCACATAATGGAGACAATGTTATCGTCATCTTTTGAGTAATTGAAATCTGACATTTTAGTCCCTATTTTTAATTACACTAGCTCAATTATTGTAGCTGCGCCCATTCCTGATGCAACACATAGAGTTGCTAATCCAACTTGCTTATTTGTTCGTTCCATTTCATCCAAGAGTGTCCCCAAAATTATTGAACCAGTCGCACCAAGTGGATGACCTAATGCGATAGCTCCGCCATTAACATTTATTTTTGAATGATCAACGTCGAATGCTTGCATGAACCTCAGCACTACTGCTGCAAACGCTTCGTTTACTTCAAACAGGTCAATATCAGATATACTCATATGAGTTTTTTTTAAAATTTTCTTGGTTACGGGTACTGGACCTGTCAACATTATGGTTGGATCAGTTCCAATTTTTTCTGATGCTACGATTCGTGCGCGGGGTTTTAAACCAGCTTTGACGCCAAATTCTTTTGAACCTATTAAAGTCGCAGAAGCCCCATCTACAATTCCACTTGAATTTCCAGCATGATGGACATGGTTTATATTTTCCAGGTGAGGGTATTTTAATTTGGCTACTTGATCAAAGCCTGGCATGATCTCACCAATTTCTTTGAAACTTGCCTTTAATGAAGTTAAATCCTCTATAGTTGTATTTGGACGCAAGTGCTCATCTCTATCTAAGATTGGCAAACCATTGTCATCAACTATTGGTATAACTGATTTATTGAAACGTTTTTCAAACCATGCTTTTGAAGCTCTTTTCTGACTTTCGAGGGCATATTCGTCTACATCTGATCTTGAAAACCCGTATTCCGTTGCGATTATATCGGCTGAGATACCTTGAGGCACAAAATACGATTTCATCGCGAGTTCAGGATCAACGGCGATTGCTGCTCCGTCTGATCCCATTGGAATACGGCTCATCATTTCAACACCGCCTGCCACGTAAGCATTACCGGCCTCAGCTTTAATTTGATTTGATGCCAAGTTTATTGCTTCCAGTCCACTTGCACAAAACCTGTTAATAGATAGTCCGGCGACACATTGGTCGTAATCACTTAAAAGCACGGCAGATCGAGCTAGGCAACCTCCTTGTTCACCGACTTGGGTGGCATTTCCCCAGATTACGTCTTCGAGTAAAGACGTATCTAGACTGTGTCTATCTTTTAAACTTTGTAACAAAATCGCAGATAGTTTTACGGAGGATATTTCGTGTAATGATCCGTCGGACCGACCTTTACCCCGGGGGCTTCTGATAGTGTCATAAATGTATGCTTCTGTCATGGTTAACACCTTAAATTTAAATTTTTTAAAAAAATTCTTCTTCGAGATCCATTACATCTTTTTTTCCAGTTAGTATACGCGCGAGTCGAAGTTTCGTTTCTGGGAGAGAACGTGACATATAAAATTTTCCTGTGACAAGTTTTGCATGATTAAATTCTACATTGCAATTTTCTTCTATTTGCGTCACACAGGTTTTTGCAATTTGAGACCAGAAAAAGCCGAGAATAACATGACCACACAAGTGAAGGAAATCTGTTGCTCCTGATAAAGCATTAGTAGGATCATGGAGACCATGCTTCAGAAAATAATCGAGCGATTTTTCTAAATCATCAATGCTGCTTTTTAATGGTATAATAAATTCGGAAAGTAACGTCTTATTATCTTGATTGTTTTTTATAAAAGACTGAACGTCCCCTATGAAATTAATCATATATTTTCCGCCAGCAGCAGATAATTTTCTACCTACAAGATCAATCGCTTGGATTCCGTTAGTGCCTTCGTAAATCATAGCTATTCTTGCATCTCTTACAAATTGGCTCATCTCTGATTCCTCAATATAACCTTGGCCTCCCAGAACTTGTTGCGCAATCACAGTTGACTCAAAACCTTTATCTGAAAGAAAAGCTTTAAAGATTGGTACTAAAAGCGAGACTAAACCTCGTGAGTCCTCGTCATTTAAATAGTTGTCTCTATCTATCTGTATCGAGGACCAAATAGCAAAAGCCCTTGCACCTTCTATAAATGATTTTTGTTCCAGCAACATCCTTCGAACATCGGGATGACTAATTATTGTATCTTCCCTCTTTTTATTATGACCACTGTGATTCACAGGTTTCCCTTGAACTCGTTCTTTAGCGTATTGTGTCGCATACTGGTAAGCAATTTCTGCCTGTGATAGCCCTTGCATCCCAACGGCGTGTCTTGCCTCATTCATCATCGTGAACATCGATCGAATACCCTTATTTTGAATGCCGAGAAGATAACCCGATGCTTCATCATAATCCATGACGCAGGTAGCATTACCATGAATCCCCATTTTATTTTCTACTTTTCCGACGGAAACGTTATTTCGGTTCAGTATTTCGCCTTTCGGTCCTGTCAAATACTTAGGCACTATGAAAAGTGAAATGCCTTTAACTCCATCTGGACTGCCCGGAATTCTGGCTAAAACAAGATGAATAATATTTTCTGATAAGTCATGGTCTCCTGCGGAAATGTAAATTTTTTGACCTGATATTTTGTAAGTGCCGTCACTTTTTGGCACTGCTTTAGTTCTAATCATTCCTAAATCGGTACCGCATTGTGGTTCTGTCAAGTTCATGGTACCAGTCCACTTACTTTTTACAAGATTTGGAAGGAATAAATCTTTTTGATCCGGCGTCCCATGCGCCTTTATTGTTGAGTATACTCCATGGGATAATACATGATAAATATAGAGTGCTACATTTGCGGATCCAAAAAATTCACCAACGGCCGTCGCTATCGTAAGAGGCAGTCCTTGCCCACCAAATTCCGGATCACAATTAAGTGATGGCCATTCGTCCAAACTTAATCTATCAAAGGCTTCTTTAAAACCTTGTGGTGTTTTTACTGATCCAGACTCTAATTTGCAACCCTCGCGATCTCCGGTTTTGTTGCTTTGCGCGAGAACGTTAGTTGCTAGCTTACCCGCTTCTAACAAAATTGGTTCAACTGTTTCCCTGGGGCAGTCGGCAAAAATCTGATTGTTTTCCTGTTCAATCTGGAAAACGTCATAAAGTAAAAATAAAAAATCTTGTATAGGAGGTTGATAATTTGCCATTGATTTATCTCTTGATGTTTTGCATTAATTGAAGTGTTTTGAGTTTCAGTTTACAATGAACTAGTTGGTCTTTAATAATTTCAAGAAAATTTTTTTGAAAGATAATTACTCAGACAGTAATCCCTCTTTTCAAAAGTTCCTTTCCTCCTTCTGATAACATTGCTTGGAGGTCCATAATGGCTGAGCTAAGTTCGTTACGCTGAGCCTCCATAATCACTAATCGTTGTTCTGCAAGCTCGTATGTTTTTGCTAGTTGGGTCGTTTGCTGATCTCCAATGTCATAAAGATTTAACAGTTGCCGTATTTCTTCTAACGAAAAACCGAATCTCTTTCCTTGGAGAATTAACTTTAACCTTGCTTGATCACGTTTGGTAAAGAGTCGCCTTTGAGCAATTCTTATTGGGAATAACAATTCTTTTGACTCATAAAATCGCAAAGTTCTAGGCGTTACTTCAAATTTTTTGGCCATTTCTGCAATAGTAAATGTAACATGTGTTTGATGCTCATTTTTCATTTTCAACCTCTTCACGCTGAAGGTGCCATTAGATGCTTGAGTTTTAAGACAAATTTTATATGTCGCATGATCCTTGGGCTTGCCCTTGTTAAACTGGTAGAACCGTTTTAGATATGAAAACATGTTTACGTTAAGGTCAATATTAACCTCGCGTCAACGTAAGCAATTTGCATATTTTGGCACAATTGGGTATAATTTCTGTTCAAACCGTCAGGTGCTAAGTAGTTTGCCTATTGTTTTTGACACATGATTTTAATAAAAAACTTTTGATTCGGATGCACCTTAATTATGCTCTCGTACCATTTTTTTAAAAAAATAATGTTGAGGAATAATTGAGAAAATATTTGTTTTTTTAAAACATCATTAAGCAAAGGAATTTGATTACTTTAATGGAAATTACACTTATTTATATTTGTATTTTGCGCTTCCTACAGCCTCAGAAATATGGCTATATCCATGATAATCTAAATGTTCGTTTAAATCATGTAATATTTTTTTTATTAAGTTTGGTCCGAAAAAGGTTAATGCTGAATAGAGTTGTACCGCACTTGCGCCTGCACAAATTTTTTCATATGCATCGGCACCAGAACTGACCCCACCAACACCAATTAGTGGAATTTTTCCTTCGCTTATAATGGATAAGCGAGCTAAAACTTTAGTAGACTTTTTAAACAAAGGTTTTCCAGATACGCCGCCTCTAAAAATACGTGGTTCATTATGTAAGATTTGATAATCTATTGATGTGTTTGTTGCAACAATGCCTGCTAGTTGAAATTGGTCAGCAAGCATTACAATTTTTTCAAGTTCTTTGTATTCAATTTCTGGCGATATTTTTATAAAAATTGGAATTTTTGATGTTTTATTATTATTTGATTTCCGCACTGAAGTTAATAGTTCGCGCAAATTTTCTTCTTTTTGGAAACTACGTAAATTTTTTGTATTTGGTGAGGATATATTAATCGTCGCGAAATGGACATTTTCAGTACAAAGTTCAAGTACTTTGGTAAAATCCTCTGCCATATTCAAACTTTTATTATTCGCACCGATGTTTATTCCTATAACAGATTTTTTTGCAAATTTTTTTAAACGTTTGTTAATTTTCGTCATTCCGTGGTTGTTAAACCCATAATGATTTATTATTGCGTTTTGGTCATTAATACGGAAAACCCGTGGTTTAGGATTGCCTGATTGGGGTACAGGTGTCACCGCTCCAACTTCAGTAAAACCAAATCCAAGGAACGCGAGACTTCGTATTGCAACTGCATTTTTATCGAATCCGGCGGCGAGCCCAATTGGGTTTTTTAGCTTGATTCCGGCAAGGTCAGTTTCAAGTTTGGGATAAAATGGAGTTTTATTTCTGGAGGATAGTTTTAATTTAAGATAAATCAATGCAATATTATGGGCTATTTCTGGATCTAATTTCTGAAGAAACTTCAGACCAATTTTTTCAAGCATTTTAATTTTTCCTAAGCGCCTGATGGAATTACATGCTCATCTTTTACCAATTCAATGGGTGCAAACCAAAGGGCATCGTTAAAAAAGAGGTTTGAGTAAAGATGAGGAAATAATTCGTTACCCCGGGATTTCTCCCATTTTAAACGTTCATTTATTGTATCAGACTCGACAGCCATCAGTATTAAATTTTTCTGGTTAAAAAAATGATTTTTCAAAGTTGTTGATAGTTGGTCTCGAGTTGAAAAGTGAATAAAACCGTCTTTATAATCCAAATTTGATCCATGGCTTTGGCCTTTGTTTTCAAGTTCAAAAAATTCATCTTGTTGTAAAATTTTGTAAATTATCATGGAATAAATTCCCAAATTAAGGATTAATTTTCTATATTGATAAACATTTTTCTGTATTGGTCAGGATCCCAATCACAAGCGAAGCCATCACCATCAAGATCTAAATTCCAAAAATCATTTTCTGGCCCCCCTTTTTCAAGAAAAAATCTTTGCGCGTCATCTGCTGATACAAAACTTAGGCAAGGATCTACTCTCTTTTGCTTCATATTAATTCTTTTATAGATTTTTTTGCCAATATTGTTCATAGATTGCCTTGCATAGATTACTATATTGACCTTTGAATTTAAATTAACTTCATCGATTTGGTTCGGTTCTACAATCGTCCTTTTTTGTCGTGCTGCTTGAAGAAATTGTTTTGCTTTAATTTTTTCAACTTTTTGTTGTTCTAATGTAGATAGTGATAAATCTAGTTGTCCATTGTCGGAGGATAGCGAGCTCGGGATTGAATTCTGTTTATCAGACTGCATGTTTTGGCAAGAAACAAGCAATAATAAAAAAGAATAAACTTTAATTGCGTGTATACGATCTTGTCGCACTTCTTACCACCATTTTTGAGGAAAACCTTCGAAGAGACTTTCTTTTTCAAGTACGTCAGCAACTTGCAAAAGATCACCTTCGCACCATGGTTTGCCAATTAATTGTAAACCAAGTGGTAGTCCAGTCTTGTCTTTTCCAGTCGGCACACTTATTGCCGGTAAACCAGCCAAATTTGCTGTGACGGTAAAGACGTCGTTTAAGTACATATCAAGTGGGTTTTTTTTATTGTTGTCATTAATTTTGAATGCTGCGGAGGGCGTCGTTGGGGTCAAGATAACGTCAATCCCTTCTTTAAATACTTTGGAGAAATCATTTTGTATCAAAGTTCTAACTTTTTGAGCACGAATATAATAGGCGTCATAAAACCCTGCTGATAATACATATGTACCGATCATTATCCTTCGCTTAACTTCATTGCCGAATCCCTCTTGCCTCGTTTTTTTGTACATTTCATTTATTCCTTGACTTTTATCGGTATCTGCTCTTTTACCAAATCTTACTCCATCGTATCGAGCAAGGTTTGATGACGCCTCGGCTGGCGCTATAACATAGTAAGCTGGAAGAGCAAATTTAGTGTGAGGAAGCGAAATATCTATGATTTGTGCACCTGCTGATCTTAATTTTTTCGCTCCCTCGGTCCACAAAGACTCGATTTCATCCGGCATCCCGTCTACACGATACTCTCTCGGAATTCCTATTTTTTTACCTTTTATATTCTGATCTAAAAAACTTTCAAAGTCGGGGACATTTTGCTGAGCTGAAGTACTATCAGTTGGATCAAAACCAGACATTTCTGAAAGTAGGATCGCACTATCTCTGACAGTTTTTGTCATTGGTCCTGCTTGATCTAAGGAAGATGCAAAGGCAATTATTCCCCATCGTGAGCATCTTCCGTATGTTGGTTTCAATCCAACTATACCAGTGAAAGCAGCTGGTTGTCGTATTGATCCGCCTGTATCCGTCCCAGTCGCCCCCAAACATAGGTTTCCAGCGACTGCGGATCCTGAACCACCTGAGGAACCACCTGGACTCAAGGCCTCTTGGCTATCGCGTGATTTCCAAGGGTTTACGCACGGACCATAAATTGAAGTTTCATTCGATGAACCCATTGCGAATTCATCCATGTTTAACTTTCCAATCATTACGGCTCCAGCGTTCCATAATTTTCGAGTTACAGTGCTTTCATAAGGTGGTGTGAAATTAGAGAGAATTTTTGATGCAGCCTGCGCTTTTACGCCCTCTGTGCAAAATATATCTTTGATGCCTAACGGTATGCCCGTTAATTTTTTAATATTTTTTTTTCGGATTCTTTGGTCAGCTTCTCTAGCTTGGCGTAATGCTAATTCCTCTGTTACTAGGCAAAAAGCATTGAGATAAACAGAGTTTTTAGCTTCATGTAAACAATCATCCGTAAGCTCAACTGCGGAAATACTTCCTTTTAGTAGCTTATCTTTGGCGTCTGAAATCGTTAGCTTAGATAACTCACCCATTCTTCACTCAATTACTTTTGGAACTGCAAAAAAACCTTCAATATGATTCGGCGCGTTCAACAATATTTGGTTTGCTTTTTCTCCATCAGTTATGGTGTCGTCTCGTAAATTTAATTCCATCGGTGTGACGGAGGTTAACGGCTCAGTATCATCTACGTTTACATCGTTTAATTGTTCCATAAATTCCAATATTGTTGAGAGTTCGTCTGATAATGGAACCATTTCTTGATCGGTTATTTGAATGCGTGCCAAATTCGCTACTCGTTTTACAGTTTTAACATCAATACTCATTTGTCGTCCTACCAAACTTTTTAAATTTTATAGCCATTTTATATGCGCGGCTAATTCACTGCAAGTAGTTAATCAACTATATTTTTCTCTCCGTCGATTTTCGCAGGGTTGAAAAAAAATCCTTCATGAGGTTACTTATTTCTTCTTCCAAAAATCCGTTAAAAATATTGGTTTTAAAATGTGTCTGCTGATGCGAAAATATTTTAGGCCCAGATTCAATACCTCCAGACTTTGGATCAGAAGCACCATAAAAAAGATTTTCCAATTGCGCAGTTGAAATCGCGGATGCGCACATGGGACATGGCTCCAGAGTGACATAGATTGAGCACCCAATTAAACGTTCCGAGTTAAGAAAATTGCAAGCTTTTTTTATTGCTGTTATTTCGGCATGTGATGTTGGATCTTTTAAACTTCTCATCATGTTTCTGCCTCTAGCAATTACTTTTTTTTGACGATCGACGATGACTGCTCCAACCGGCACCTCTCCCTGTTTTTGTGCAAGTTTAGCTTCTTCAATAGCTATTTTCATGAAAGACTTGAACATTTGCGATTTAAATTGAAAACCCGTTGGAGTAATTGATCCTTATTAAAGATATGTTATCATATAAAATGATAGAAGGTAAAATGGATACTATGCAAAGGATAGCAAAATTTTTGTCAAGGGCAGGTATTGCTTCGAGGAGAGATGCCGAAAAGTTAGTTCAGCAAGGATCTGTTAATGTTAATGGTTTAGTTTTGCATGACCTTGCAACAAAAGTTTTATATACCGATAGAATTGAAGTTAACGGCATTTTAGTTAATGCCGTAGATCGGACCCGGTTATGGCGTTATCACAAGCCAACGGGACTAGTTACAAGTAATTCGGACGAGAAAGGTAGGTCGACTATTTATGATAAGTTACCTAAAAATTTGCCAAGGGTTATGTCAATTGGTCGATTAGATATAAATTCTGAGGGGTTGCTTCTTTTAACTAACGACGGTGAATTGAAACGACATTTAGAGCTTCCTTCAATGGAGTTTGAAAGAAAATATCGAGTAAGGGTAAATGGTACGCATAACGAGAGGAATCTTGATAAACTTAGGTTGGGGATGGTTATTGATGGGGAGAATTTTAGACCAATGCGTATAACATTAGATAAAGTTAAAGGTTCAAACGTTTGGTATAACGTAGTCTTAAAAGAAGGTCGAAACAGAGAAATACGAAGAGCTTTTTTTCAAATTAAGATGCGCGTTAATCGTTTAATTAGAATTAGTTTTGGAGACTTTCAACTTGGATTGTTGTCAAAAGGCAAGATAGTCGAAGTGCCAGTGGAAGAATTAATGAAGAATGCAAAACTAGATATAAGTAACAAAAATTATACTCCCTATTTGCAAAAATAATTGACTCAAAAAGATTAATTTTTATAGTAGAATAAGCGGATGGCTGGGTGACTGCGCTTAATTGCGAGGAAAGTCCGGACTCCACGGAGAAATGACGCCGGGTAATTCCCGGCCAAGGTAACTTGAGGGAAAGCGCCACAGAAAAAAACCGCTTGATTTAAAAGTAAGGGTGAAAAGGTAAGGTAAGAGCTTACCGCTGACGTAGTAATACGTTAGGCACGGCAAGCCCCGTCAGGAGCAAAATCAAATAGGAACTGCGCGGGTTATCCCAGGGACTCCCCCCTTGGCAGTTTGGGTGGATTGCTTGAGCTTGCCGGTAACGGCGGGCCTAGATGAATAGTCACCGTGATAGCGATATCATTACAAAATCCGGCTTACAGGCCATCCGCTAAGAAAAACTTTAATAGTTGGTTGGCAAGGATCCTTTCTATTAATCGATATATTGATCATAACGTGATTTGTTATACCAGATTTAGAAAAAAATTAGCTTGATAAAAAAAAAATAAATTTTTAAGAAAAAGGTTCTTTTTCCCATTGATTTCCATCAAATTCCATGCTACACCATATATTGCGATATCAGTTGGCTCGATTAAGGGAAAATCCCAATGTGAGCAGGTTTCATACAGGATCTGATTATCGCAAGTGAGACCAAAGTTCGATGTTAGTGAGCAGTTTAGTGCGTCGAATGGTTCCTGAGTAAATATCGGCGAATTGGGCTGAGTTTTTCCAATTCGCCGTATTAATTTGCAGAAGGTAATTGTGCCTAAACAGGACGGAAGATTTATTTGATGAGACGATTTAGAGGAGAATCTTTACATAAAGTAGATAGTAAAGGACGAGTCTCAATACCAGCTCAGTTTCGAAGGGTTCTTGAGGAGGGTGATCCAGATTTTAAGGCAGGTTTAAATCCTTCCTGTGTGTTAGTACATAATCAAAAAAGTAAGAAATGTTTGGAGGGTTATTCGATCTCTTCTATCAGAGAGGTTGACGACCTAGTTTCTGAGCTTCCAAGGTATTCGCGGGAGCGAGAAATTTTAGAAAGGATGCTTAATGCGCAAAGCTCGTACGCTCAAATCGATGAAAATGGAAGACTTGTTCTTTCTGTTAAGTTAAGAAAATTAATTAATATTGCAACAGAAGCAATATTTATTGGGATGGGTGATAAATTCCAAATTTGGGAACCAAACGCATATGAATCAGACATGAAACAAATAGAACGAGAGTTTGATATGTATGAGGAAAAAAACAATCCTTTTAATTTATTACAGTCAAAACGTCCTTTGGCAGAGTAATGGATATTAATCATACTGATAAGAAAGCTCATCAGCCTGTATTAATAAATTCTTTAATAGAAAAGTTACCTGACATTGCTGGGACTTGGGTGGATTGCACATTTGGCGGTGGCGGTTACAGCGAAGCACTTTTACGCGCTGGTGCAAAAAAACTTATCGCAATTGATACAGATCCAAGTGTTTTAAACCATGCGCGAGAACTTAAGGTACGATTTGGGTCTAAACTCGAGTTGATTGAAGCTAAGTTCTCATCTTTAGCCGAGATAGTCGCTAAATTTGAATTAAAGAAGATTTCAGGCGTAGTTTTTGATGTTGGTGTATCGTCAATGCAAATTGATGTAGCTTCACGTGGGTTTTCATTTCAGAAAGAGGGGCCGTTGGATATGAGAATGTCCCAAAGAGGAACTACAGCGGCAGATATTGTTAATAATTCAACTGAAGAAGAATTAGCTGATATAATTTTTTATTATGGAGAGGATAGATCTGCTCGGATTATAGCACGCGCAATTGTGCGTGAGAGGAACAAAAAGCTCATAAAAACGACGGATCATCTTTCTGAGGTGGTTAATAGAGTGGTTAGACAAAAAAATTTTAAAATAAAAGCTAATTTCAACCCAGCTACTCGCACTTTTCAAGCTCTCAGGATAGCTGTTAATGACGAATTAGAAGAATTACATTCAGGTTTGGTTGCCGCGGAAAAAGTTCTTGATCTTGGAGGTGTATTGGCAGTTGTAAGTTTTCATTCTCTTGAGGATAGATTAATTAAACAATTTATAAAAACACGAAGCAGTGATAGTTCAGGACAAAGTAGATATCTTCCAGATAAAACATCGCCAAAGCCGACTTTTAAGCAACTATTTAATAAAGTTGTAAAACCTAATTTTAAAGAAATTTCGCAAAATCCTCGGGCAAGGTCCGCAAAACTTAGAGTGGGTATTAAAATTTCTTCAAATCACGAACCTAATAAATTACCAAAAATTAGATTCCCTCAGGTCAAATTTACTACAGGTTTAAATTCATGAGATATTTTTTTTGCAGTTTACTTCTGTGTCTCTTGGCTTTTTCTGCAGTCTGGGCTTATCGGGTTAATTACCAAACCAGGGATGTAATAAGGAATTTGAAATCGCTTCAGGTTGAAATTGCGAGGCAAGAAGAAAAATTCATTATGCTCCAAGGCGAATGGGCGTATTTAAATCGTCCAGAGCGACTAAGTGATTTATCGGAGAGGTTTTTCTCACACTTGGGTTTAATGCCAATTTCAGCTCAAAATTTTGCCAATGTTGAAGCTCTAAGAATCAATGCCACAGAGAATTTATATTCCTTTGATGATCTTGATGGTCTGGATAATGCAGAAATTACCTCTGGAGAAACAGAATGATTAGAAGAAGTCCCTTGCGACCTTTAATTAGGGTAATTGCGGCTCGGGAAGAAGGTATTAATCCTGATGTCATTGAAGCTCATGAAAGGGTTAAGAGATTAACAAAAAAAATAATTTCAGAAAAAAATAGAGCACGAAATAGAATTTTATTGTTAATATTAATGTTTTCGGCAGCTTTCTTTTTGATTGGAATAAAGATGTTTATCTTGGCGTCTTATGTTCCTAAGCATCTAGCAAGATCGCAGGAAATAAATGTTTTAGACAATTACAGAAGTAAAATTACTGATCGAAATGGTATAGTTCTCGCAACAAATATTAAAACATTTTCATTATATGTTCATCCTCATGAAATTATCAATAAGGAAGAAGTTGCTGTTTCACTTGCCAATATTTTTCCATCTTTAAAGGCTGACAAAATACTCAAAAAGTTTTCTGACGGACGAAAATTTGTTTGGATAAAGAAGAGTATTTCACCAGATGAACGACAGAGAGTAAAAGACTTGGGCGAGCCAGGAATATATTTTGGTCCACGAGAAATAAGGCTTTATCCAAATGGACAATTTGCGGCTCACGTGCTGGGTGGAACCACTTTTGGTCGTGAAGGAGTGCATTCGGCAGAAATAATTGGTCGGGCAGGAGTTGAGCTTTCATATAATAATTATTTAATTAACCCGGAAAATGGAGAATTAAATTTATCTATCGATCTTCCAATCCAGGGGATAATTGAAAAAGTTTTAGGAGGAGGAATACAAATAATGAACGCTCGTGGTGGCTCCGCCATTCTTATGGATGTTCACAATGGGCAAATACTTTCTCTGGCTTCATTGCCAGATTTTGACCCGAATAATAGGCCATTGTTGCCAACAAAAGGTGATCCGTCACTGAGTCCACTGTTTAACAGGGCCGCACAGGGCGTCTATGAATTAGGGTCTACTTTTAAGATTTTTACGGCTGCACAAGCGATTGAAGAGGGACTGGTTGCGGCAGATACTATATTGGACATTCAAGGACCATTATTTTTTGGAAGATATAAGATCAGGGATCACCACTATTTAGGCGAACGGCTTAGCGTTGAGGATATTATGGTTAAATCGTCAAATATTGGTACTGCCCGTTTGGCGGCTATGATAGGCGCTGATCGTCAAAAGGCATTTTTGAGTAAACTTGGATTGCTTGAGTTAACAGGTATTGAGTTGCCCGAAGCTTCGCGAGCGAAACCACAATTTCCAAAAAAATGGTCTAAGTTAAGTACGGCGACTATATCCTACGGACATGGCATATCGGTTTCTCCATTGCATGTAGCAGTTGCTTACAGTGCAATTGTGAATGGTGGTAAAAAAGTGTTACCAACTTTGGTAAAAAATTCAAAGAAAAACATTATTCCGGAATATATTCTTTCATCCGAAACATCAAAAAAACTTCAAAAAATTCTCACGAAGGTTGTGGATTCTGGTACGGCGCGTAGTGCGTCTTTAGACGATTATTCAATTGGTGGCAAAACAGGTACAGCGGACAAGGTAAATTTTAAAAAACCAGGGTATCATGAGGATAAAGTCATAACCACATTTGTGGCTACATTTCCAATGGAGCAACCTCGATATGTTTTGGTTGTAACACTTGACGAACCGGAGGACTGGAGTATCGATAAGCCGATGCGAACTGCAAGCTGGACAGCGGTACCAGTTGCGAGAGAGATTATAATGCGTATCGCGCCTATTCTTGACCTAAAACCAAATACCTTGGTGGACGACATTAAACGTGGAACCGAATTAGTTAAAGCAGAAAATTAAAGATAGAGTGCTTAGGTTTGAATAATTTAAATCGACGAAAAAAACTTTCTGAACTTGAATTTCAACATTTTGAAACTCAAGGTTATTGGAAAGATTTAGACCCATTCATTTATGGTCTAGCAAATGATTCAACAAATACTCAACCTGGTTATATTTTTTTTGCCATTGCTGGCCGAAATACTCACGGGGCTAATTTTGCAATTAATGCATTAGAGAATGGGGCGATTTTTATAGTCACTGATCCTGAAGGAGCTAAGATTCTTAGAGATGCCAACATTCAGTTGCCGGTTATGATTGTGTCTAACCCGAGGCAGAAATTAGCTGAGTACGCGGCTCGCTGGAATGAAATTCAACCAAAAACCCAAATTGCTGTTACAGGCACTAATGGTAAAACTTCAGTCTGTCACTTTCTTTTACAAATTTGGCAATTTTTGGGGAAGCGTGCAGCTAGCATTGGTACGTTGGGGGTTCAGGGGGAATTACAGCTAAAAGTTAAAAATACCACACCTGATGCAATCGATTTGCACAAGATATTAAGGGAATTAGCTCAAAACGATGTTGAGTATTTGTCGATGGAGGCGTCTTCCCACGGTTTGGATCAATCTAGACTTGATGGAGTAATTTTAAAGGCAGCAGCCTTTACTAATTTAAGTCAAGACCATATGGATTATCACGTTGACGAAGACTCATATTTAGCTTCAAAATGTATACTCTTTGATAAGGTCTTGCCCGATGGCCAATTAGTTGTCTTAAATATAGACGATCCTGTTGCTGAAGTTGTAAAATTAGTTTCGGAGAATAAAGGTCATATGGTTATAAAGGTTGGCACTCATGAGTCAGCTGATTTAAGAATTTGTGATCAGCGTTATCATGCCGAGGGTCAAATTCTAAAGGTTAAGTATTTAGGTATTAGTAAAATTATTCATTTACCGTTGATTGGATATTTTCAGGCTACAAACGTACTTATATCTGCAGCCCTCGCTATTGCTACTGGGGCACATCACCAAGATGTTTTTAATTTTTTACCTCAACTTAAAAATGTTCCAGGTAGGATGGAGTTAGTTGGAACCAAAAATCCACACGGAAAAGTTTATGTTGACTATGCGCATACACCAGATGCGTTATTGAATGCGTTAAAAGCTCTTCGACTTCATACTATTGGTCGACTTATTCTAGTATTTGGAGCAGGTGGAGAGCGAGATTCTGGTAAGAGACCTTTAATGGGTAAAGTGGCCTCCCAATATGCTGACAAAATTTTTATTACTGACGATAACCCGCGCAAGGAACTACCAAAGAAAATTAGAGAAGAAATTTTTAGTCAATGCCCAGCGGCCATCGAAATTCCAGATCGGGCAGCTGCAATTTTAACCGCTATTGATAATGTTCGAGACGGAGACGTCTTGTTGATTGCTGGAAAAGGTCATGAAACTGGTCAAGAAATTGGTGATGATCGATTGCCTTTTAATGATAAAGAATTTGCAAGCATGTCCTTGAGTCTATTAAGCGGTAAGAAAATATGATTAATATATTGTGGAATAGTTGCGATGCGGCAATAGCAACTGGTGGTAAAAATACATGTAATTGGGTCGCGTCGGGAATTTCTATTGATACGCGAACTCTCAAAAAAGGTGATATTTTTATGGCGATTGCTGATAAGCGTGATGGACATGATTATGTTGTTGAAGCGTTTAAGCGAGGGGCAGCTGTAGCGGTAGTCTCGAAAGTACCTTCGAATCTTTCTAGTGAAGCGCCGTTGCTTATCGTTCAAGACGTTAAATTAGCACTAGCTTCTCTGGCTTCGTTTGGGAGACGAAGGTTTTTTGGAAAAGTAATAGCGATAACGGGTTCGGTTGGCAAAACAAGTACCAAAGATATGTTAGCAACGACTTTATCTGATTTTGGGAAAGTATTTAAGGCAGAGAAAAGTTTTAACAATCACTTGGGCGTTCCTTTGACACTGGCACGGACGCCACCAACAAGTGATTTTCTTGTAGTTGAAATTGGAATGAGTAATAAAAAAGAAATAGCCCCTCTATCTGAATTAGCTAAACCGAACGTTGCTTTAATAACGGATGTCTCAGAAGCACATTTGGCTTCATTTAACAATGTAATAGAAATTGCAAAAGAAAAATCCGACATTTGTCAGGGTCTTTCGCGAGAGGGTTTATGTGTGGTTTCACGCGATTCCCAGAAATACGCGCATTTAAATAAATACATCAAAAGATTTGGAGTGAAAACAGTTTCATTTGGTCAGAGTAAAAATTCAAATTATAAATTAATTAAAACATCGATTAAAAGTAATAAAACATGTGCGACTGCAGTGTTAAAAAATGGCTTAGAATTTTTTTTTAAAGTTAATAGCACTGGTGTCCACCATGCGAAAAATGCTCTTGGAGTAATTGCTGTATTAGACTCACTCGAACTTGACATTACCCAGGGACTTTTTGCGCTGTCAAATTGGTCTCCAACATCTGGTCGCGGCTTAATTACACATATTCGATGTGATGACCGCTATCTCATACAAGACTTTACTATTATCGATGAGACCTATAATGCAAATCCAGCATCAGTTATTGCAGCTTTTAAGGCACTTGTAAATTTCTCTTCGCATGCCGATGATGTTCTCGACAATTCTCACGTTAGGCGGATTGCAATATTGGGAGATATGTTGGAGCTCGGTCCTACACAAAATAAAAAACACGCAGACCTCGCCGAAAAGATAGATTTTGACGGAATCGATGTAGTACACTGTGTGGGAGATCTGATGAATTGTTTTTATAAAAAGGTTCCTGATAGGAAGAAAGGTAAATGGTTTAGAACTGTAAAAGAACTATCAAGCGCGATTGCCAATATTGTAAAGGATCGAGACATAATAATGGTAAAAGCATCAAATGGAGTTGGTTTAGATTTTTTCATAAGAGAATTAAAAGCTATGGGCAATCTTAACAAATAAGAAAGTAATTAACGAATGTTATATTTTTTAAATGTTTTTTCTGATGGTGGCGACATTTTTAACCTTTTTCGGTATATCACTTTCCGTGCAGGTGGAGCTTTCTTCACTGCGCTTTGTTTTGGTTTTGTGTTTGGTCAACCACTGATTAATTTTTTGCGTGAAAAACAAAAAAGTGGCCAGCCCATACGCTCAGATGGACCAGAACACCACTTAATTTTGAAAGCGGGCACACCAACCATGGGGGGGGTGCTAATATTAGGTGCAATGTTGACCGGATCTATCTTATGGGCGCGATTAGATAATGTTTATGTTTGGGTTGTTCTCTTCGTGACTATTGGTTTTGGATCGATTGGGTTTATTGACGACTATAAAAAGGTAATTAATCAGGACACTCGAGGGTTATCTAAGTCGATTCGGCTCCTAGCCGGTTTATTGATTTCATTAGTTGCAATCGGTTTAACAATGAGTGTTCATCAAGAAAATCTATCGGGGTTCGTTGCTTTTCCAATTTTTAAAGGTGCGTTGTTTGATTTGGGTTGGTTTTTTGTACCGTTTGCAATGCTGGTCATTGTAGGTTCTGCCAATGCAGTTAATTTGACTGATGGTCTCGATGGTTTGGCGGTAATGCCAGTGATGATTGCTGGAGGTGCTTTAGGAATCATAGCGTATGCAGTTGGAAGGGTTGATTTTTCAAATTATTTAGATGTTCATTATGTGGCGGGCACTGGAGAAATTTTGATTATTGTTTCTGCGCTTATAGGCGGTGGTCTTGGCTTTCTTTGGTACAATGCTCCCCCAGCAGCGATTTTCATGGGCGATACTGGTTCTTTAGCTTTAGGTGGAGCTCTTGGCACAATTGCGGTTTGCATAAAGCATGAGATTGTTTTGGCGATTATTGGAGGTCTTTTTGTTGTCGAGGCTATGTCGGTGATAATTCAAGTTTTAGTCTACAAGGTGACGAAAAAAAGAGTATTTTTAATGGCGCCGATTCACCATCATTTCGAGAAATTAGGTTGGGCGGAACCTCAAATAGTAATTCGGTTTTGGATTATTTCGGTTATTTTGGCTCTAATCGGTTTAGCAACTTTAAAGTTAAGATAAAATGATACCAGTTAAGGGTTATAAAGACTATTTTGTTGGAGTTCTTGGTCTTGGTAGGACTGGAATAGCTACAGTAAAAGCTTTGCAAAATGGTGGAGCTCACCCCATAAGTTGGGATGATCAGCCCACCGTTCGAAAACGGGCTGAAGAGTGTGGAATAGAGCTTTCAGATCTGAACGAGGACGTTTTTTTAAATAAGATCTCGGTTTTGATTGTTTCGCCGGGAATACCGCATCTTTATCCTGAACCACATCCGATAGTAGCTAAGGCACTAAGAAAAGGTATCGCAATTGATAATGACATAAGTCTTTTTTTCAGATCATTCGCGCAGGAATCGTGGTCCCATTTTCAAAGAATACCAAAAGTAATTTGTGTAACTGGTTCGAACGGTAAATCTACAACGACAGCCTTGTTGGAACATATATTATTAGAAAATGGAGTACCTGTTGAAGCCGGAGGTAATATTGGTAAAGCAGTTCTATCTCTAAAACCTGGCGTTGAGGGCGAGGTAAAAATTTTAGAAATTTCATCATACCAAGCGGATCTTGCACGAACTTTACAGCCTGACTTAGCAATATTTTTGAATTTTTCACCAGATCATTCTGATAGGCATGCGGGCAAGGGTGGGTATTTTTTCGCAAAATCACGTTTATTCACAGCCGGAGGTCCTGACAAATGTATAATCGGTGTCGATGAGACTGAAGGATTGTTCTTATCTAATATTGTTCGCGAAGAGTTTTTTAGTGCTGAACCCACCATATTATTTTCAGTTAATAGTATTTTGAAAGGCTCGAATTGGAGTGTATTTGTTAATAATGGTTTTTTAGTCGAATGGCGTAACGGACGACAGGTGGGTTCAATTGATTTAAGAGAACAAAATAACTTTCATGGGAGGCATAATTTTCAGAATATTTGCGCTGCTTATGCTTGTTGCAGGTCGTTAGGATTAGCCCCAAAAAAAATTGGGACGTCGTTAAAGACATTTAAAGGGTTGCCCCACAGAATGCAAATTTTAGGAACAAAAAAAGGAATACAATTTGTCAATGATAGTAAAGCAACGAATTGTGTTTCAGCTTCAAAATCATTAGATACTTTTAAAAATGTTCAATGGATTGTTGGGGGTGAAGAAAAATTTCCAGGAATTGAAAGTTTGATTCCAGTAAACCCTAATGTAAAGGGCATTTATTTGATTGGTAGCTCGCAAGATAACTTCTCAGCCAAATTAGGGAACATTGACCATAAAAAATGCCAGAGTCTTGATCGAGCAGTAGAAATCGCGTTAAAGGAATCTGATCCTGGCGATACAATTTTGTTAGCTCCAGCGTGTGCTAGTTTCGATCAGTTTAGGTCTTTTGAAGACAGAGGAAACAGATTTATAGAGCTTTTTAAGAAAATTTAAGAATTTTTACTTTAATATTTTTTCGGGGCTTCCATTAATTTATCAAAATGGTATGCTTACATCAGAAAAAAGGTGTAAAAACGCCCAAAACAAAAATATGTGAGCATGAGCAGGCACGCATGACAGAAATGATTTATGGTGTTCCGTCCCGCGTGATGGACGATCCAGTGCTTCCAAGATGGTGGCGTAATGTTGATAGATGGTCTTTACTGTCGGTCTTCGTGTTGTTTTTTATTGGTTTATTACTGTGTATGGCAGCATCGCCTCCATTAGCTGAAGGCAACCAAAAACCGCATTTTTATTACGTTTATAGGCAAGCTGCATTTGGCATTATATCTCTTTTTCTTATGATTACTATTTCCACGTTGCCATTAATTTTTGTTCGCCGAATTGCTTTAAGCGGCTTTTTAATTTGTGTTGTGGCGATAGTTCTATTGCCAACTTTTGGCACTGACTATGGCAAGGGAGCAATAAGATGGTTTTCATTTGCATCTTTGTCCTTGCAACCCTCAGAATTTTTAAAACCTTGTTTTATTATTTTTAGTGCTTGGGTGATGAAATCAAGTTTTGATTTAAATGGACCACCCGGCCGGTTAATTTCTTTCGCAATTGCTTTTGTGCTAAGTACATTACTGGCTTTTCAACCCGACTTTGGTCAAGCATCCCTAGTTATTGGTTCTTGGGTAATAATGTATTTCGTATCGGGTGCTTCAATTCTTCTCTTGTTTTTGATAATGATAATCATAGGTGGTTGTGGCTTCTTTTCTTACTTAAATTCGGAACATGTTAGAGATAGGATTAATGGTTTTCTATCTCAAGATATTAATCCTCTAACTCAAATTGGGTATGCAACCAATGCTATAAAAGAGGGAGGCTATTTAGGTGTTGGTCTAGGAGAGGGAGTAGTGAAATGGAAGTTGCCCGACGCACATACAGATTTTATTATAGCGGTTGCTGCCGAAGAGTACGGGCTTCTTTTATGCTTGCTAATAATCTTCACATATTTTTTAATTGTAATCCGATCGATGCTACGTTTAAGTAATGAGGTTTCTGTTTTTGTAAGACTGGCTGGTGTAGGAATTACATCCTTATTAGCAATGCAGGCGATTATTAACCTTGGTGTTGCGGTAAGGTTATTGCCAGCCAAGGGTATGACATTACCGTTTATAAGCTACGGGGGTTCTTCAATATTAGCTATGGGTGTGTTGATGGGTTTTCTGTTGGCTTTGACGCGCAAAAGACCAAAAAATGATTTTCAAGATATTTTAGGGAGAGGATTATGATTTGCTAAACCGTACAGTCATTCTAGCAGCCGGAGGAACTGGAGGACACGTTTTTCCGGCGCAGGCTTTAGCGGAGGCTCTAATTCTCAATGGTTGGCGGGTTGTCTTAGTGACGGATCACCGAGGTAATTTTTTTGCAAATGAATTTCCTAATGAAGTCCAAAAGGTGGTTTTAAATCTTTACAATCCAAGGGGAAGAGGCTGGTTTGCCTTTATTCGCTCTTTATGGTTTTTCATATGTAGTTCAATAACTATTGTAAGGTGGTGTTGGAAATTAAAAGTAACTGCAATAGTTGGATTTGGAGGCTATCCATCTGCCACAAGCATGTTTGTTGGTTTTGTATTACGGATTAATTCAGTCATCCATGAACAAAATGCAGTCCTTGGAACCGTAAACAAAATTTTCTACAAAAAAGTAAAATTAGTTGTTTTTGGGATCACTCCGAAGGATTTACAATATCGTAAGGGCAGCACACTAGTTCTTGGAAACCCTATTCGACAATTTGTCCAGAAAGTTGTGCCTAAAAATTATTCTGCACTTCAATTAGACTCTTTTTTAATTGTTGTGGTTGGCGGATCGCAAGGGGCTAATTTTGTCTCATCTATAGCGTGTGATGCGATTTTGGACCTTCCAAAAGGCATGAGGAGTAAATTAACGGTGATGCATCAATGCCGTCACGAAAATATTACCGAAATATCCAGAAAATATGAAAATTTTAAGATCAACGCGAAAACGAAAAGTTTTTTTAATGATATTCCCTCATTATTAAATGCTGCTCATTTGATAATAAGTAGATCAGGGGCTTCTGCATTAGCCGAGTTTTGTTATTTTGGTAGGCCATCGATACTCATTCCACTTCCTTCTTCTGTGGGCGATCACCAAAAATTAAACGCTTCTGTAATGGAGCATTCTGGCGCTTCGGTAGTTTTTGATGAAAATTCGATAAATTCTGCTCTATTAAGCAAAAAAATATACGATATCCTAACAAATTTTAAAGTAGCGAATCAAATGGCTTTATCAGCAAAAAAATTGTCAAAACCAAACGCTGCATTGAATTTTGCAATGGAATTAGAAAATTTGAGATAAAGAGATCCGTAAATGAATTCAAAAACAATGTTGCCAATAAATCTTGGGTTGATCCACTTTATAGGAATAGGTGGCATAGGAATGTCTGGCATAGCTGAAGTCTTATTTAACCTAGGTTACAAGGTTAAAGGTTCAGATAGTAAAAGTTCAGCAATAACAAAAAGGTTAGCAAATTTGGGTATTGAGGTATCCTTAAATCATAATGAGTCTAATATACTGGGCGTTGAAGTTGTCGTAGTATCCTCCGCAATTGGACCAAAAAATCCAGAGCTTAACTTTGCCCGAAAATTAGGAATTCCTATAGTGAAAAGAGCAGAAATGCTTGCGGAACTTATGCGCTTGAAGTCAAATATCGCGGTCGCCGGAAGTCATGGAAAAACTACCACTACGTCTATGGTAGCAGCGTTGCTGGATGATGGTAACTTTGATCCTACCGTTATTAATGGTGGTATAATTCAGGCGTATGGTTCTAATGCCCGGGTTGGGACGGGCGATTGGATGGTTGTTGAAGCCGATGAAAGTGATGGAACGTTCACAAAACTCCCCGCAACAATAGCTGTCATAACTAATATTGATCCCGAGCATATGGAATATTATGGAAGTTTTGAAAAATTACTAGAAGCATTTCACACTTTTGTTTCGAATACACCATTTTATGGCGCGATAATTTGTTGCACTGACGACCCAGACGTGCATCGGTTGGTAGGAAAAATAAGTGACAGAAAAGTAATAAAGTACGGCTTTAATAAACAGGCAGATTACAGGTTGTCTGATTTGCGATTTGAAAACGGAATGGCTTATTTTGATTTGTTTCAAAAGAACAAAATATCAAATATACGTAATTTTATGCTTCCAATGACTGGTGAGCATAATGCATTAAATGCATTAGGATCTTTGGTTGTTGCGCACCATCTTGGTATTTCTCTTCAAGTGATAAAAGAATCGTTGAGGAACTTTAAAGGTGTTAAACGCAGGTTCACATTCATTGATGAAATAAAGGGTGTAACGATAATCGATGATTACGCTCATCATCCCGTGGAAATAGAAGCAGTTTTAAAGGCGGCACGTCAAGCAACGGCAGGACGAGTAATAGTTGTTCATCAACCACACCGCTATTCTCGACTATCCTTGCTCTTTGACGAGTTTTGCCGGTGCTTTAACGAGGCTGATGTTGTCGCAATTACAGATATTTATGCTGCAAATGAGTTGCCAATAGAAGGGGCGTCACAGATGGCTCTGGTGGATGGCTTAAATTTACATGGTCATAGGGATGTGTCTGCAATTGACGGTGAGCTTGGTCTTAAAAAATTTTTTATAGCAAAAACAAAACCAAAGGATATTTTTGTTTGCTTAGGAGCGGGCTCGATTAGTGCGTGGGTCAACAATCTGCCATTACATTTGATTGACGTTGGAGATTAACAATGAAAGTTAACAATTCAGGGTTTTCGGAGGCATCTTTTATTGGTGTAGAGGGAAAAATTACCTTTGAAAAACTCATGAAATCAATAACTTGGTTACGTGTCGGTGGTGCTGCTGAAATATTTTTTCAACCAGTAGATCTTGATGATCTTCGTAAGTTTTTGTCGTTATTACCGCAAAGCGTGAATGTTTTACCAATCGGGGTGTGCTCCAACTTATTGGTTCGGGATGGGGGAATTCCTGGTGCCACAATAAGATTGGGAAGGGGTTTTTCAAAAATTGAAGTTGACGACTGTTATGTTACAGCAGGAGGAGGCGCTCTTGATGCAAGAGTTGCCGAGGCTGCTGCGGATTCGGGTATAAATTTATCTTTTTTGAGAACAATTCCTGGTACAATTGGTGGAGCTGTGAAAATGAATGCTGGTTGTTACGGAACTTCCCTGCAAGATGTGTTTGTAAGTTGTGAGATTGTCACAAGGTCGGGAAATATGAAAGTTCTGACAAATTCTGATCTTCGATTTTCTTATAGAAAAAGTAACTTAAAGGATGATAATATTGTCACTCGGGTAAAGCTCAAAGGAAGAAAAGAAGACCCAATCCTCATAAAAAAAGTTATGAGAGAAAACCAAAAAAAACGAATTGATAGTCAACCAATTGGAGAAAAAACAGGAGGTTCTACATTTAAAAATCCAGGAATAACGCAACAACAGTCTGAAATATCAATGAGTGCCTGGCAATTAATTGATAAAATTAATTTCCGTGGGAAACAATTAGGAGGAGCTAAAGTCTCCGAGTTGCATTCAAATTTTTTGATTAATTTGGGCAATGCTCAAGCCGAAGATTTCGAGTCACTCGGTGAGTTGATTCAAGAAAAAGTATATTTAGACTCTGGAATTAAACTTGAATGGGAAATAAAAAAAGTAGGCTCTAGAAAAAAAACTCGAACAAAAATTGTTCATTTGGATAAAAGAGATGGTAAATAACAATAGTTTGGTAGTATCGATAGTGAAAGGGGGCAGATCATCTGAGCGACTTGTCTCATTAAAAACGTCCGAACAGTGTGCTGCGGCCTTAACCTTTTTGGGCTACCAGGTTATTGAGATTGACGCTGATAAAGAACTCGTGCCAAACCTGATAAGATCGAAGCCAGACGTCATTTTTAATGCATTGCATGGACGATGGGGAGAGGACGGCATAGTACAAGGATGTTTTGAGTGGTTGGAAATTCCATATACTCATTCTGGAGTCTTGGCATCCGCACTTGCGATGAATAAGCAAAAAGCTCGGGAAGTTTTTCAAAGAAATGGATTGCCAGTTGCAAATGGTTTTCTAATTGAGTCGAGTACACTTTTGGCAGGTCATCCTATGACAGTACCATACGTTATAAAACCGAACAATGAAGGGTCGTCTTTTGGGGTAAATATTATTTTTAACGAAGACAAAAATTTGAAGGCGATTTTAAAATTGCTACCAGATATTATTCTTGTTGAAGAGTTTATTCCAGGTAGAGAGCTTACTGTCACAATCATGGATAATAAGCCGTTGGCTTTGACAGAGATTATATCGCCTGTTTGGTATGATTATGACGCTAAATACCGATCAGGTGGTTCGAAGCACATTCTGCCTGCTGTAGTACCGGCCGCTGTAAAGGAGGCCTGTTACTCTTATGCCTTGACCGCTCATACAGCTTTGGGATGTAGAGGCGTATCGCGGGTCGATTTTCGTTGGAACGATTCCAATAATCTTGATGGTTTGGTGGTATTAGAATTAAACACCCAGCCTGGTATGACACCTACATCATTAGTCCCAGAGCAAGCTAGAGCATGTGGAATTTCGTTTGAAAATTTATGTAAATGGATAGTAGAGGACGCATCGTGTTTGAGATAAAAAGGAAGTTTCGAAGATCAACGTTAACGTTCGACCCTGCTCCATCGCGATTGGTATATCTTTTTAATCGGCTCTGGCTTAGAAAATCTTATCGGTTTTTCTTATTTGTTATTCTACCTTCTCTTTTAATTTTTGTATGTACTTTTTTTGCAAATAAAAAATATCATTTTAATATTTTAATAACAAGAAATGTTGACAAGTTTTTTGATTTTGTTGCATATAGCCCAGCATTTAGAATCGTTAATTTGAGTGTCGTAAGTGACCATCCTGGCGTTGTTGAAAAAATTAAAAATAATCTCTCGTTAAAGTTTCCTTTAAGTTCTTTGGATTTAAATGTTGAGGATTTAAAAACTCAGGTTGAAAAAATTGATATAGTTAGATCTGCCAAGGTTAGACTTACATCTAATGGTTTAATTGAAGTTGCGGTGGAGGTTCGAAAACCTGTTGCGCTACAAAGAATTGGAAAGAAAATTTTTTTAGTCGATAGAAATGGTGCAAAAGTTGATGAAATTGTGTCAAGGTCGGAAAGGCTTGATTTACCACTTCTTGTTGGAAAAGGCGCTGACGAAAAGGTTGAAGAAGGTTTACTGTTGTTACTTGAAACAAAAAGTTTAATAGCCCGCGTAAGAGGGTTAGTTCGGATTGGTGAACGGCGTTGGGATATTATATTGGATAGAAACCAAATAATAAAATTACCTCAGGAGAGTCCTCTTAGAGCAATGAAAAAAATCATTTCTTTGCACGAGGGAAGAAATCTATTTGATCGTGGTATTATTTATCTTGATTTTCGTGATATTAAACGGCCGGTTCTAGGCTTGACTGATGATGCCTCGAAAGAACTTAAAGATATAAGAAAGCTCGTTCGTGGAGAGAATGTTTGAGTGAACCTTTGTACAAAGTTCAACGACGGTTGAGTAGGAGGCGTGTAAAAGCCGTAAATAAGGGACTTATCGGATTACTCGATTTAGGCTCTGCAAAAATAGTATGTTTCATTCTTCAATTTACTCCAAATCAAGAAAAAAAATATCAGTCGGTAGAACCGACTACCCTTCCAAAAAATGTAGCGTTTCGTATTGCTGGTGTTGCTACAACAAGGTCGAGGGGTCTTGGTTTAGGTGAAATTGAAAAAATGGATGAGGTTCAAAAAGCCATACGTACGGTAGTTCAAGCCGCTCAAAAAATGGCAGGTTTACTGTTGGAGGATGTGTTGGTTAGTTTTTCGGGTGGCGATCCAAAATCATATGGTGTTGTCGGTAAAACGAAAATTACGGATCACGGCGTTACAGAACTTGATATTGGGAATGCACTTGCTAATAGTCAAGTTCCGGATTACGGGGCGTCGCGAGAGGTAATACACGCTTTGCCAGTCAACTTCTCGATAGATGATCGAACTGGGCTAGTCGACCCTCGAGGTCAGTTGGGTGATGAACTCACTGTCGACCTACATTTAATGACAGTTGAGCAGAATGTGATCGATAATGTTATTCAGGCAATTAGAGGCTGCCATTTAGATTTAGCAGGTCTATCTTTTGCTCCATATTTAGCTGGCACCTCAAGTCTGACCGAAGATGAGCTAAATCTAGGGGCAGCTTGTATTGATCTTGGTGCTGAAATTAGTGGTGTAACAATTTTCTTAAAAAAACAAATGATTTTTGGTGGTGCTGTAAAGATGGGGGGTAGCCACGTTACACAAGATATCACAAAAGCATTTAACATATCTTTTGATACTGCAGAAAGAATAAAAAACCTTCATGGGGGATTAATTTCTACCAGTCGAGATGATCGTGATTTAATAGAAGTGTCCAATAATAATGACGATAAAATCGCTATTAGTCGATCGGAATTGATTGGTGTTATCCGTCCTAGGGTAGAAGAAATACTAGAGGAGGTTTTTGAGCATCTAAAAGGAGCTGGCTTTACAACATTAAACAATAAAAAGGTTGTTTTAACTGGAGGAGCTAGTCAATTACCAGGACTATTTGATGTTGCCAGTAAGATTTTAGGTTGCTCTGTAAGAATTGGCAAACCTCTGAGAGTGCAGGGACTTCCCCACGCAACTAATGGCCCAGCTTTTGCGTCTGCCGTTGGATTAGCCTTGCATGCGGGACATCCCCAGGACGAGTGTTGGGATTTTAACGTCTCGTTCAAAAACTCAGGACTTAAAAGTGTAAACGGCGCGTTTAAATGGTTTTTTGAAAATTGGTAAAAAATGTAGAAAATTTAGTGACGTAGGAAAATGATTCGGTTATTATAACGAATCAGCAGAAAAATAAAGCGTAAAAGCGCAAATCTAAACAAATACAGGCGGTAAAAATATGACATTAACACTTCGGATTCCCGAGCAAAACGATCTGAGTCCACGAATAACCGTATTCGGAATAGGTGGTGCAGGTGGTAATGCAGTAAATAATATGATCGTGAAAAACTTAGAAGGCGCAGATTTTGTTGTAGCCAATACGGATGCACAAGCATTACAACAATCGTCCGCCACTAGAAAAATACAACTGGGTGCGAAAATTACGGAGGGTTTAGGGGCAGGTGCAAAACCCGAACTTGGAACCAAAGCAGCAGAAGAGAGTATAGAGCAAATAGTAGATATCTTAGAAGGTAGTCATATGTGCTTTATCACTGCTGGTATGGGTGGCGGAACTGGAACTGGAGCGGCGCCGGTAGTGGCGCAGGCAGCGAGACAGTTGGGGGTTTTGACTGTGGGTGTTGTAACAAAACCTTTTCAGTTTGAAGGTGCTAAGCGAATGCGACAGGCTGAGCTTGGCATTGAGTCACTTCAAAAGGTTGTCGATACACTTATAATAATTCCTAACCAAAATTTATTTCGTATTGCGACAGAGAAAACAACTTTCACGGAAGCTTTTTCTATGGCAGATGATGTTCTTTATCAGGGTGTAAAAGGGGTTACAGATTTGATGGTTCGTCCAGGCCTAATTAACCTTGACTTTGCTGATGTCAGATCAGTTATGGATGAGATGGGAAAAGCAATGATGGGGACTGGTGAGGCATCGGGTGAAGATCGGGCCGTCCAAGCCGCAGAAAAAGCGATAGCAAATCCATTGCTTGATGAAATTTCATTAACTGGAGCGAGGGGTGTGCTGATTAACATTACAGGTGGTAATGATCTGACATTGTTTGAGCTTGACGAAGCTGCTAACCGAGTTAGAGATGAAGTTGACCCAGACGCAAACATTATTGTTGGTTCAACCATGGATCCTGGCATGGATGGTGCCATGAGAGTGTCGGTTGTTGCTACAGGCATTGACTTGTCCAGTTTTCAAAATGATTTTCAATCATCCATTAACGATGAAAATAATAAAAATGGAGATTTAAGAAAATCGGTTTTAGGTAGTCAACCTGAGATTGACAGAACAGCTTTCGGAGACAAAAATGAAGTTCCAAATGGATATTTAAACCGTGAAAGATACGACAATAACGGATCAAAAAACGATCCAGAATTACATAAAAGCGAGATGAATGATGATCGGAACAATATAACAAACAAACCGATTGAATCTAGTTCATCAGGACTTAGTGCGACAACTATCAGTGAACAAGCGAGGGAGCGTTTGATGGCGGCAGTTAATAAAACGCCAGAGCCAGGCCAGTATAATCGTCCATCTCAATTGTCAAATAAACAACCCGTTAGGGCTACCGGTGGGGCTTTTAATAACTTAATCCAAAGGATGACTGGGAACAAAGATAGAAATAAAACAAATAATTTGTCACATGTTGCAAAAAGACTTGGAAATGATTTATCAGAGAATAATTTTACAGAACGAAATAATTCCGGTTTAAAGGTGACGGATGTTGACAGATTAGAAGTTCCAGCATTTTTGAGGCGTCAAGCTAATTAACAGCGATAAATTTACAGACAAATTACTGAACAAAGTTTTATGAAAACAAGTTTTTGTAATAAATTGAAATAATAAGTGAATTGTGTTTTTTTCAAACAAATTGTACCGTGTGCTCAGTTGAAAGTATCACTCGGACTTAACGATTTGCAAAACACGCTAAAAAAAGAATTCTGTTTGTCAGGCGTTTCGCTTCATATTGGAAAAGTAGTTAATATGAAGGTTCGACCAGCGCCAGCTAATTATGGTGTTAAGTTTTTAAGAACGGATGTGGACGGTAAGGATCCTTTTGTTCGAGGTATATATGACGCCGTTTCTGATACTAAGTTTAGCACAAAAATTAGTAATTTAGACGGTGTTTCAGTTCAAACAATAGAGCACCTGATGGCAGCTTTGGCTGGTACAGGTGTTCACAATGCTTTGATTGAAGTTGATGGACCTGAGCTTCCAATTTTGGATGGGTCTTCGCGAGAATTCGTTAAAAAAATTTTAATGGTTGGTAAGCGAGTTTTACAAGAACCCGTAAGCGGGTTTAGAGTGACTAAAGAGATAATGGTGATTGACGGTGCGGCGTGGGCTAAGTTTACCCCTTCAGACTCGCTTTCAATTGATTTTTGTATCGATTATTCAGATACTGTCATTGGTTGTCAGAGCTTGAGCTTATTAATGAAGAATGGTACTTTTGTTAGAGAGCTTTGTGATAGTCGCACTTTTTGTCGAGAGAGTGAGATTTCTATGCTAAGATCTCAAGGTTTGGCTCTGGGTGGTAATTTACACAACGCGATTGTGTTAGAGCCAACAAAAATACAAAATCATGGTGGTTTAAGACGAGCAGACGAGTGTGTTCGGCATAAAATGTTAGATGCTATGGGTGATTTAAGTTTGGCTGGAGGTCCCGTCATCGGTGCTTTTAGTTCTGATCGCGGTGGTCATACTCTTACCAATAAACTATTGAGAGCAGCTTTTTTGGATCAAGACAATATGTTGCCGATCCAAATTTGGAAACATCATGCCACTCAGCTACCAGGCTTTAGATTGCGTGAGGCTGATTTTCGGAATTTGGACTAAGCTATCTTTACATTGTAACAAGACTTTGTGATAACCGTATATTATTATAAATTAATAATTGCATGGATATTATAGTGTTAAACATGAGACAAACGGTAGTGATGCATTTGTGCAAACTTTCTGCGATAATACTAATATT
>MDTB01074096.1_pt1 | contig 44877 bp, 42 predicted proteins | sample 811161 | NCBI WGS metagenome assembly MDTB01 (sample SAMN05326650, study PRJNA326480) | marine metagenome | isolation source: seawater | place: Mediterranean Sea | collected 2009 | reverse complement strand
GATAGTTTTTCACAATCTTCTGCATTAAATGCTATTCCAATGCATTTTACACCAAGTTTTTTTGAGAGAGTTACTCCGTATGAAGCGATTTGTGAAAAATTTTTTTTTAATAAACTATTTTCTGTTTCAATAAATACCAATACAGACATATCAAATAACTTTTACTTTATTGTGCAAGATGTCTATCAATTCATCTAAATTTTCTGGAGAAATCATTTTAATTTCCTTCTTTTCTGATGGTTTTTCGAAACGTATAATTTTAGAATATGAAACATATTTTGATGGCCCTAAAACTTTAATTTCTTTTTTACTTGCCAACATAATTCCACGCATATTAGGGATTCTTAAATCAGATTCTTCAACCAATCCTTTTTGACTTCCTATAACAATTGGAAGATCACATTTTATATTTTCGCGTCCTCCATCTATTTCTCTGGTTAAGTATGCAATATTATTTTTAATTTTTAGTTCCACACAATTTGTTACAAAAGGAAAATTTAATTTTGAAGCTATGAAACCGGCAACCATTCCTCCATTATAATCAATAGACTCTCTTCCTGTAATTATCAAATCATAATGATTTTTTGATTTGATAAAATTTGTAATTTCATTGGCTACCATTTCACCATTTATTGCTTCAATATTGACTCTATAAGCATTATCAGCACCAATGGCGAGACATTTTTTTAATAATTTATCAGATTGAGATTGTCCAACATTTATAACATCAACTGTTGCATTTTGTTTCTCTTTCAGCCAGATTGCTCTAGTTAAACCAAATTCATCATTAGGGTTTATTACAAATGGAATATTGGTAGAGTCATATTTATTATTATCTGTAAAATTAATTTTTGAAGTTGTATCAGGTACAATATTTACACAAACTAGAACTTTCACGACATAGATTTTTTCAAACTTAATAAAACACTTTTTATTATTACACACTAATAACAATTAAATTGCTCTCTTTGCTGTTTGGGTATTTAATTATATTTTTGCGCCACTTTAAGTTATGAGAGTTATTCAATTTCGAGAAGCGATTTGTGAGGCAATGTCTGAGGAAATGAGAAATGACGACAGTGTATATCTCATGGGGGAGGAGGTCGCTGAATACAATGGAGCTTACAAAGCGTCTAAAGGAATGTTAGATGAATTTGGTGATAAAAGAGTAATAGATACTCCAATTTCAGAGCTTGGTTTTGCAGGAATAGGAGTTGGGTCTACCATGACTGGAAATCGACCTATTATTGAATTCATGACATTCAACTTTGCATTGGTTGGAATCGACCAAATTATAAATAATGCAGCAAAAATTCGTCAAATGTCTGGTGGTCAGTTTCCCTGTCCAATAGTTTTTCGCGGACCGACTGGTTCTGCTGGGCAATTGGCAGCTACCCATTCTCAAGCTTTTGAAAGTTGGTTTGCAAATTGTCCGGGTTTAAAAGTTGTTATACCATCCAACCCATACGATGCAAAAGGGCTGCTAAAATCTGCAATTAGAGATAATGACCCAGTAATTTTTATGGAATCCGAACAAATGTATGGCGACAAAGGAGAGGTTCCTGAAGAAGAATATTTATTACCTATTGGTGTTGCTGATATTAAAAAAACTGGTTCTGATGTAACCGTGGTTTCCTTTGGTAAAATTTTTAAATCTGCATTAAAAGCAGTTGAAATTTTAGAAAAAGAGGGAATATTTTGTGAACTTATTGACTTAAGAACTGTCCGCCCTCTGGATGTAGAGACAATTATTGAATCTGTAAAAAAGACAAATAGACTGGTAATTCTAGAAGAAGCCTGGCCTTTTGGAAATGTTTCAACTGAAATTGCTTATCAAGTTCAGGATATAGCATTTGATTATCTTGACGCACCAATTCAAAAAATTAACACAGCGGACACCCCTGCACCATATTCTCCAGTATTGCTTGAGGAATGGTTACCTAACCATGAAGATGTAATCCGTTCAGTAAAAAAAGTACTTAATTAAATATTTAATTGTTATGAATGAACATGTAATTTACGTACCAATAATTTTATCAATTTTTGGACTTTTGATAATGTATTTTAAAGCAAAATGGGTCAAAAATCAACCAGCTGGCGATACAAAAATGATTGAGATATCAAAGGCTATAAAAGAGGGAGCACTCGCTTTTTTAGGTGCAGAATACCGTTTACTATTATTCTTTGTTATTGGAGCATCTATTGCATTATTTTTTGTTTCAACTCAAGTAGATACAACACATTGGATGATAGTTCCATCTTTCATCATTGGTGCTATCTTTAGTGCACTAGCTGGAAATATAGGTATGAGAATTGCAACCGATGCCAACGCTAGGACAGCGGAAGCAGCTAAAACAAGTCTTCCAAAGGCATTGAAAGTTTCATTTAACGGTGGCACAGTAATGGGTTTAGGTGTTGCAGGATTAGCTGTTCTTGGACTAAGTTTAATTTTTCTTTTTCTTTTAAGTCAATTTTATAGCATGGACAGTACTTTTTACATAAAGATGACTCTAATTTTAGAGACATTAGCAGGTTTTTCTTTAGGGGCTGAGTCAATTGCTCTTTTTGCCAGAGTTGGAGGAGGTATATACACCAAGGCCGCTGATGTTGGTGCTGATTTGGTTGGTAAAGTTGAGGCTGGAATCCCAGAAGATGATCCGAGAAATCCCGCTACAATAGCTGATAATGTTGGTGATAATGTTGGTGACGTAGCTGGAATGGGTGCCGATTTATTTGGTTCATATGTAGCTACAGTTTTGGCTGCAATGGTTTTAGGTAATTACATAATTAAAGACATGTATGATACTGGAATTAGTATCAGTGAATTTAACGGAATGGGCCCAATTTTATTGCCACTTGTAATAGCTGGTTTCGGAGTATTAGCATCAGTTTTAGGAACGTTATTTGTCAAGATTAAAAATAACGATGCCAGAGAACCACAGGTACAAAAGGCACTAGACACTGGGAATTGGGCTTCAATAATATTAACATTGATTGCAAGCTGGTTTTTTATTGATTGGATGTTACCTGATGAAATTAATATGAAATTTTTTGGTGAAGGATACAAATTAATTTCTTCTTCAAATGTTTTCTGGTCTGCATGTATTGGACTTGCTGTGGGTGCTTTAATTTCTGCTGTTACTGCTTATTACACTTCATTGGGTAAAAAACCTGTTTTAGAAATTGTTCAAAATAGTTCAACAGGTGCTGCAACAAATATAATTGCTGGTCTTGCAGTTGGTATGAAATCAACTTTGTACTCTGTTGTTCTTTTTGCTGTAGCAATTTATTCTTCATATATGTTAGCTGGTTTTTATGGAGTCGCATTAGCAGCTTCAGCAATGATGGCCACAACAGCTATGCAACTTGCTATTGATGCATTTGGGCCTATTGCTGACAATGCAGGTGGTGTTGCTGAGATGAGTGAATTAAAGCCTGAAGTCAGAGAAAGAACAGATATTTTGGATTCCGTTGGAAATACTACAGCTGCAGTTGGAAAAGGTTTTGCTATTGCTTCCGCTGCTTTAACTGCACTTGCACTATTTGCAGCTTATGTTACATTCACTGGAATTGATGGAATTAATATATTTAAAGCAGATGTGTTAGCAATGTTGTTTGTTGGCGGTATGATTCCAGTTGTTTTTTCTGCTCTTGCAATGCAATCTGTTGGAAAAGCTGCAATGCAGATGGTCAAAGAAGTAAGACGTCAATTTAAAGAGATTCCAGGAATTTTAGAGGGTAAAGGTAAACCAGAATATGCAAGATGTGTTGATATTTCTACCAAAGCTGCTTTAAAAGAGATGTTGATGCCAGGTGTTATTACAATTATCACACCAATTCTAATAGGTATATTTTTTGGTGCTGAGCCTTTGGGTGGATATATGGCAGGTGTTTGTGTCTCTGGTGTAATGTGGGCAATTTTTCAAAATAATGCTGGAGGTGCTTGGGATAATGCAAAAAAATCATTTGAAGCAGGCGTTGAAATCAATGGAGAAATGACGTTTAAAGGCAGTGATGCTCACAAAGCTGCTGTGACTGGAGACACTGTTGGAGATCCTTTCAAGGATACTTCAGGTCCATCAATGAATATTTTAATAAAATTAACATGTTTGATTGGATTAGTGATCGCACCACTTCTAGCTGAACCGATGGATTCAGAAAGTAAGGAAATAGCTATTGTTGAAGAAAAAATTGAAGCATCTGCTTTGGAAAAAAAGTAAAAACCTAGTTTATAATTTTAAAGATTTAACTTCTGGGTCAATAATATTTAATACTGTTTGCAAATCTTTTTTGTTATCCACAAAATTTAAATTATCTACATCAATTATAATCATCTTTCCTTTATCATAACCGTGAATCCATGCTTCGTATCTTTCATTTAGTCTGCTTAGGTATTCAATACTAATAGTATTCTCGTAATCTCTTCCTCTTTTGTGAATCTGTGAGACAAGATTTGATATTGAACTTCTTAAGTATATCATTAGGTCTGGTCCTTTTACCAATGATTCCATTAGCTCAAATACAGCTAAATAATTATTAAAATCTCTGTGAGTCATAAGTCCCATTGAATGCAAATTAGGTGCAAAAATATGAGCATCTTCATATATAGACCTGTCTTGAACGACATTTTTACCATTTTTTTGAATTTCTAGGATTTGTCTAAATCTGCTGTTTAAAAAATATATCTGTAGATTAAAAGACCATCTTTCCATTTCTGAATAAAAATCATCTAAGTATGGGTTTTTAACAACATCTTCAAACAGTGCCTCCCATTTGTAATGTTTTTGAAGAATTTCAGTTAAACTGGTTTTACCAGCTCCAATATTTCCAGCTATAACTACATGCATATGCTACAATATGATAATATCTTTGCAAAAAATTTGATATTAAATATTATTATAATATTAAGAAAATATTGTGAAAAAAGACTGTATTATTGCAATAAATAATTACATGAAAAATTTTTTATTATTTATATTTCTGTTTTCTATTACAAACGTTCTTTTATCACAACAAGGCAAAGCTACATACTCCGTTAAGACTTCACTGGGAGATGATTTCAAATTGAATTCAAGGATTCCAAAACAAGTTGCAGAAAGAATAAAAAAAGGAATGTCAGAACCAATTTTGTTTGAGTTATTCTTTGATCAAAAACAATCTGTATATAAAATGGAAGAAAAATTAGACTCTCCGCAGCAAGGTGGAAATAGAATGAGATGGTTCTCTTCTTGGGGAAAGGGGGGAAGCCAAATTGTTCACTCAAACTTGTCTTCAAAAGTACAGACAATTCAACAGGAATTATTCGGTAAACTTTTTTTAATTACAGACACTTTATCCTCCTCAAAATGGAAGTTCACAGGCAAGCAAAAAAAAATTGGTAATTATACAGCTTATGAAGCTCAATACAGTGAAACACAAAATATTATTAATATCAATTTTTGGTCAGGGAGGAATAATAATCCTAATAATTCACCTAAAACAAAAGATGTTGAAGTTTCAGTATGGTTTACTCCAGAAATCCCCGTTTCAGCTGGTCCATCAAAGTATTTTGGGTTGCCAGGGCTGGTTCTAATGGTCCAGGACGATAAAACAATGTTAATTTGTAATGAAATAAAATTGAATATAAATGAAAAAATCAGCCTTGATATCCCAAAAAGAGGCGATGTTGTGACGAGATATGAGTTTGATGAGATTCAAAAAATTAAAACTGAGGAAATGAAAATTAGATTTCAAAATAACAGAAGTGGTGGTGGAGGTAATTTTAGAATGAAAAACACAAAATAAATGAAATTTCAAAACTATTTATTCATTATTTTATTATCATCTGGTTTAATTTTTTCACAAAATATAAAACTTGAAGGTGTAATTATCGATAGTCTTGGGGTTGCTATTTCAACTGCAAATATTGTAGCACAAAATCTTGATACTAATAGGATGGATAATTTTGCTATTTCAGATTTGGATGGAAAATTTTCTTTTGGAATAAAAAAAGATACACCTTATAATATCAAAGTATCATACCTTGGATTTAAGCCAGTAGATTTAGAAATTAGGTCTTCAGAAGATGTAAATCAGGTCTTTGTAATGTTTGAGCAAGCCCAACAACTGGATGGAGTTGAGGTCACTTATGAGATGCCAGTTTCAATACAAGGAGATACAATTATTTATAATGCAGATTCCTTTAACACAGGAACAGAAAAAAAATTAAAGGATGTTTTGGAAAATCTACCAGGAGTTGAAATTAATGATGATGGTCAAATTGAGGTCGAAGGAAAACAAGTAAAAAAATTAATGGTTGAGGGAAAAGATTTTTTTGATGGCGATTCCAAAATTGCGACTGAAAATATTCCCTCAAGTGCTGTTGACAAGGTTCAGGTATTAAAGAATTTTTCAGAAGTATCTCAATTGGGCGGAGTTACAAATAATGAAGATAATATTGCAATTAACATCAAACTTAAGCAAGGTAAATCAAAATTTTGGTTTGGTGATTTAATGGCTGGCGGTGGTGAGAAAAATACTTTTCTCATAAACCCAAAGGTCTTTTATTACAGTCCACAACTCAGCATAAATTTTCTTGGCAACAGCAATAATCTAGGAGAAAATCCATTTACAAGAAGAGACTATTATAAATTTACTGGAGGATTTCGTAACCAAAGCAACAAAAGTGGCTCATCAATTCAAATTCAATCAAACGACATTGGACTACAAAATCTAAGTAGCAACAATGCAGAATTTATTGATAATGATTTTGTTGCTTCAAATTTTTCTTTTAGTCCAAAAGAAGGATTGGATTTTTCTGGTTTTGCAATTGTATCTCAAAATACAACCAAAATTAAATCATTAAGAGACGTTACTTTTACTTCCAATGGGGCGAATGAGCTTACTAATAATGCAACCAATCAAATTAGTAGACTTCAGCTTTATAAATTCAGTACTTTATACAAACCAAATTTACAACTTCAGGTTGAATATGATATATTATTTAGAAAAGCTGACGAGAGTGAAGACAGAGGAACAATTTCTACATCAAGCTTTACCGAAAATATTAATGAATTAAGATCACAAAAACCTAATCAAATAAATCAAAATCTTAATTCTTATTATACACTAAATGACAATCATATTTTTTCATTGGAAATTCAACATTCCTTTCAAGAAGAAAATCCAATTTATTTTTTACAAAAAGAACAAATAATATTTCCTCAAATTTTACCATTAGATCCAAGTATTAGTCCGTTTAATGTTCAACAAAATAGAATAACCAAAACCAATCAAATTGATGGAAGACTCGATTATTATTATGTTCTTAATAAAAAGTCTAATTTGAATTTAACTTTAGGTACAACCAGGGTAAAACAAGATTATCTTTCCAAAATGAGTACGGCAAATGATAATATTATTTTTTCATTTGATGACGAAAAATTAAAAAACGATATTTCTTTTTCATTTATAGACAATTATACTTCTTTACACTACCGATTTAAGGATGGTAAAATTACATTTAATCCAGGTATAACTTTGCATAATTATAAAATTGATACAAATGACAACTTTAGAGGAGTTTTAAGTGATTCAGAAATAAGAATTCTTCCAGATATTTGGGTCAGTTATAAGTTAAAAGAATCAGAAACATTACGTTTTACCTATAATTCTAGGGTTAGATTTTCGGATGTTAGTAGGAGAGCTTTGGGTTACACATTTAATAATTATAATTCATTGAGAATTGGTAACGAAGCTATAAAACCTGCTTACTTCAATGATTTTTCTCTGAATTACTTTAATTTCAATATGTTTAATTTCACTAATATATTTGCAAGGGCAAATTACAGCAGACAATTTGATAGTTTAAAATCATCTTTCTTATTGGATGGAATTAATAGGGTTAATACACCCTTTAATTCACCTAAAGACGAAGAATCAATATCATTTAACGGAAACATTCAAAAAAGATTTAATAAATTGAAAGTTAGCACCGGAGGTTCAATAAACTCATCCAAATATTATAATGTTGTTAATGAAAATCTTAGAGAGTTTCAATACCTTACACAGTCAATTAGGGGAAGCATAGCAACAAATTTTAACTCTGGGCCAAATTTTGAAATTGGATTCAATTATAATGTAAATAAATCTAAAGATGAAAATAGAATACAACATTATATAACTGAAAGACCATTTATAAACACTGATATTGCATTTTTAAATGGATTTGTTTTTTTTGCTGAGTATAGTTTTTTTGATTATAGAATAGGAAGTCAATCATTAAACAATTATGATGATTCATCTTTTTCTTTATCTTATAATAAAAAGGATAGTAAATGGGAGTTTGCCATAGAAGGAAAAAATCTTCTAGACAATGGTACAATAAACAGGGACAACTTTTCAGGGATAGTACAATCATCCACTACATTTTTTGTGCAACCACGATTTATTTATTTTACTCTCAAGTATAAACTTTAATTAAGTAACTTATTATATATTTACAATCTAAAGAGGACGATTTGACTGATTGCAACCTCTCGAAAAAAGTGCTAAAATGTATGCCTTTCGATTGTATCAGACTTTTTTGAATCTTAGAAATCTTTTTTATGTCATATTTTTTCACTTCTGAGTCTGTTAGTGAGGGTCATCCTGACAAAGTTGCTGACCAAATAAGTGATTCAATTTTAGATCATTTTCTAGCTTTTGATAAAAACAGCAAGGTTGCTATAGAAACCTTAGTCACATCTGGTCAAGCCATTGTAGCTGGGGAGGTTAAAAGTGATACTTATATCGATATTAAATCTGTTACTAAAAATACAATTAATAAAATCGGTTACAATGACGACATATTTCAGTTTTCAGGTGATTCCTGTGGAGTAATTTCTCTAATTCATGAGCAGTCAGCTGATATTAACAGAGGAATTGAAAAACCAAATTTAAAAAATCAAGGTGCTGGTGATCAAGGGATTATGTTTGGCTATGCGGTGAATGAGACAGATAATTATATGCCACTAGCACTTGATATTTCTCATAAAATTATGATTGAATTGGGAATTTTAAGAAAACACAAAAGTGAGATTAAATATTTGAGGCCTGATGCAAAATCACAAGTAACAATTGAATACGATGAAAACAACAAACCTATGAGAATTTCAACAATCGTGATATCAACTCAACACGATGATTTTGGTCCAGAGAAAAAAATGCTAAAAAAAATTAAGTCGGATATAATAAGATATTTAATCCCAAGAGTTATAAGTCATTACCCCAAACATATTAAGAATCTATTTGATAATAATATAAATTACTTAATTAATCCAACTGGTAAGTTTGTTATTGGTGGTCCTCATGGAGATACTGGTCTTACTGGAAGAAAAATTGTTGTTGACACATATGGTGGAAAGGGAGCACATGGTGGTGGTGCATTTAGTGGAAAGGATCCTTCAAAAGTTGACCGAAGTGCAGCATATGCAGCAAGACATATTGCAAAAAATCTAGTTGCCTCTGGTGTTTGCGGTGAAGTACTGGTTCAAATAAGTTTTGCAATTGGAGTTGAACATCCAACATCAATTTTTGTTAATACATATAATACTTCAAACTCTAATTTTTCAGACTCTGAAATTGCTAATAAATTATTAGAGAACATTGATTTATCGCCATATGCTATTGAAAAAAGATTTAAACTCAGGAATCCTATATATTCTGAAACTTCTTCATACGGACACATGGGAAGAAAACCAAAAAAAGTCGTAAAAACTTTTTTTTCAAAATATAACGGAAAAAAATCTATTGAAGTTGAGTTATTCACATGGGAAAAGCTGGATTTGGTCAAAAAATTAAAAAAAATATTTTTATAGCAATGCAAGTAAATTTAACTCACAAAAAAGAATTTCACTCATCAATCAGTAATGGACGTGGACATAATATATCAATTGATAACAATACAGATGTAAATCCTAAAGGACCAAGTCCTATGGAACTAGTTCTCATGGGAGTGGCAGGATGCTCAAGTATTGGTATTGTACGCATACTAAAACAACAAAAAATTTATTTTAATAATCTTGAAATTATTGTTGATGGCAAAACAAAGAATTCACACCCCAAAGTTTTTACTGAAATACATGTAAAAGTTTATGTTTCTGGAGATGTAGATTCAAAAAAAATTTATCGTGCTGTAGATTTAACTTTTAAAAAATATTGTTCTGTATCATTAACATTTTCGGAATCAGCGAAAATAATTTACTATGTTTTTGTTAATAACAAACAAATTTTTAATTAATTTTTTTTATATAATAATTAGCCTAAACTTTTTTTATTAGACAATTGAATGTACATTTGTTTATTGTGTGTATAACAGACAGATATTATTTCTCATTTTTCTATTCAAGTTTGAATCAGGACTTTGTTTAATATATATTGGTAAAAAAAATTAATAAAGTCCTGAGTAAATTCAGGACTTTTTTTTTTAAAAAAATGAAAGTCTCAATTCAAGGAATCAAGGGTTCATATCACCACCAAGTGGCATTAGAGCTGTTGGGTAGTGATATTGAAATTAATGAGTGTATTTCTTTTGACAATTTAGCAGAATCTTTAAAATCGAACCAAGTCGATTTTGCAGTGATGGCAATTGAAAACTCAATTGCTGGCTCAATAATTCCTAATTATGCGCTCATAGATGATTATTCGTTAACAATTGTTGATGAATATTATATTGGAATCAAACACCAATTGATGGCTTTACCTGGAACTAAATTAAATGATATTAAAGAAATTGCATCCCATCCAATGGCTCTTTTACAATGCAAAAAGTTTTTCAAATTACACCCAAAAATTAAAATAATTGAAGAAAGCGATACAGCTGCAGTTGCTAAAAGAATATCAGATGATAAAATTAAATTTTTAGGGGCAATCGCATCATATAAATGCTCAAAAATTTATAAACTTGATATAGTATCTAAAAATATTCATTCAATTTCCAATAATTCCACTCGGTTCGTTCTTTTAGAAAATACTTCAAATAATAAATCCAAACTTTCTTACAACAAGGCTTCGATAAAGTTTGTGCTAAATCATAAAACAGGAAATTTAGCCGCGATATTAAATATAATAAGTGAAAATAAGCTTAATCTAACAAAAATTCAATCATTACCCATGGCTGAGACTCCCTGGAAATACTCATTTTTTGTTGATATTACTTTTGAAAATCAGAAATTTTTTGAAAAGACCTCAAAAATCATAAAAAATGTTAGCGAGTCATTTAAAATTTTAGGAACCTATAACAATAAACTTAGAAATGATACAAGCAAATAGATTAAATTTTGTAGAAGAATATTACTTTTCAAAAAAATTAAGAGAAGTATCAAGGTTAGTTTCTGAGGGAAGAGATATTATAAATTTAGGGATTGGAAGTCCTGATTTATTTCCACCAAAATCATCAATTTTAGCTTTGACTAAAAGTTTAAATTATGAAAACTCACACAAATATCAGAGTTATCAAGGTATTCCGGAGTTAAGACAAGAAATTTCAAATTATTACAAGGTATTTTTTAATACAAAGCTTTGCCCTGAAAATGAGATTCTACCTTTGATTGGCTCGAAGGAAGGAATTATGCATATTTCCATGGCTTTTCTCAATGAAGGTGATGGTGTTCTTGTACCAAATCCAGGCTATCCAACCTATTTATCCGTTAGTAAAATTATTGGTGCAAATGTTAATTTTTATGACCTGAGTCCAAAAACCAAATGGCTTCCAGATTTAAATAATTTAATGAAAAAGGATTTATCAAAAGTAAAATTAATGTGGATTAATTATCCGCATATGCCAACTGGAGCTATATCTGATACAAACTTTTATAAAAAGATGATTGATTTTGCAAAGGAAAAAAATATACTAATTGTTAATGATAATCCGTATGCACATATCTTAAATAATAATCCAACAAGTATTTTATCAGTTCCAGGAGCTAAAAAATATTGTTTAGAATTACAGTCATTCAGTAAAGCATATAACATGTCAGGTTGGAGAATTGGTATGGTTTCTGGTCATAAAAAATATATAAAAACTATTTTAAAGGTGAAAAGTAACATGGACTCGGGAATGTTTTTTGGTATTCAAAAAGGAGCAATTGCGGCTCTAAAAGAGGGAAAAAAGTGGTTTACAGATTTAAATAAAAAATATGCTAAAAGGAGAAATTTAATTTACAGTTTGGCTAGAGAATTGGATACAGATTTTGAAAAAAATACTGCGGGTATGTTCGTTTGGGCAAAATTACCTAGTGGTAAAAAAAGTTCTGAGTTGTTTATTGAAAATTTATTGAGCAAGTACGATATTTTTGTTGCTCCAGGGATTATTTTTGGGGATAAAGGAGAGGGTTATATTCGATTTTCTCTATGCGTTAGTGAAACAAAAATTAAAGATGCTATAAAACGGGTTAAAAAATGAAAATTACTCTAATAGGAATTGGATTAATGAATGGATCTCTTTCAAAAGATATTAAAAAAATATACCCAAATTGTTTTATTCAAGGTTTGAGTAGAAATCATTCAACAATTGAGACTGCTATTAAACTTGGTTTAATACAAAAAAAATGTAATATAAAGCAGATAAGTGATTCAGATTTTATTTTTATTTCGATACCAGTTGAGGCTATTGAACAAAAATTATCAGAAGTTTTAAATAACATTAGTAAAAAAACATTAGTCATTGATTTTGGTTCTACAAAAAATTCAATTTGTAAGTCAGTTAGGAATCACCCAAATAGATCGAATTATCTTGCTGCTCACCCTATAGCTGGAACTGAGTATTCAGGCCCTGAATCTGCAATTGAGGGCTTGTACTCAAATAAAATAATTATTTTTTGTGAGGAAAATTTAACCAATGGTGAATTATTAAGAAAAGCAAATGATTTATTTTCAAAACTTAAAATGAAAATTAGAAAAATGGACCCTGTATTTCATGATAAACAAATTGCGTTTGTATCTCATTTATCTCATATAACCTCATTTATGTTAGGCAAGACTGTTCTTGATATTGAAACTGACGAAAAAAATATCTTTGACCTAGCTGGAAGTGGATTTGAATCAACTGTGAGATTAGCGAAGAGCTCCCCTGAAATGTGGGTGCCTATTTTTTTCAAAAACAAATATAATATTTTAGATTCATTGAATCATTATATAAACAATCTAGAAATGTTTAAAGATATGATTGAAAAAGATGATTTTGAAAGACTTAATCAAGAATTAAATAAAATCAACAGAATAAAAAAAATTTTAAATAAATGAAAATGGAAAATTCCCCAAAACTTAAAAAATGGTTAAATGAATTTAATCTTAATCATCCCCTTGTAATTGCGGGGCCATGCAGTGCTGAGACAGAAGTTCAAGTTTTAAAAATTGCTAACGAGCTAAAAAATACTGACGTAACGGCTTTTAGGGCGGGAATCTGGAAACCTAGAACTAGACCTGGAAATTTTGAAGGAGTTGGAGCAATTGGTTTAGAATGGCTTCAGAAAGTAAAGAGTGAAACTGGATTACTTACTTGTACTGAAGTGGCAAATAGGGTACATGTTCAACTTGCATTAGAGCATGATATCGATATATTATGGATTGGTGCTCGTTCTACAGTTAGTCCATTTATTGTGCAAGAAATTGCTGACGCGCTCAATGGAACTGATAAAATAGTTTTAGTAAAAAATCCTGTTAATCCAGATTTGGCTCTATGGTTGGGAGGAATTGAAAGACTGTATTCGTCCGACATTAAAAAATTAGGTGTTATACATAGGGGTTTTTCAACTTATGAACAAACTAAATATAGAAATAACCCAGAATGGCAAATACCTATTGAACTACAAAACAAATTTCCTGACTTACCTCTCATTTGTGACCCCTCACACATAGCTGGTAGAAGAGATATTATTCAAGATTTGTGTCAAACTGCATTAGATTTAAACTTTGATGGTTTGATGGTTGAAACACATGTAGATCCAAACAATGCTTGGAGTGATGCGAAACAACAAATAAAACCTAGCGTTTTAATAAAAATGATGAAAAATCTTAAAATTAGGGAACAATCAGGCAGAGATGCTAAGTTCAAAAATAAATTATCCACTTATAGAACTCAAATTGATGTACTAGATGCAAATATTTTAGACAATTTAAGTAAAAGAATGAAAGTTGTAAATAAAATAGGCACAATTAAAAAAAATCATAATGTTTCAGTTTTACAGTCAAAAAGGTGGAATGAAATTTTAGAAAAAATGATTTTAAATGGTGAATCAGTTGGACTAAATGAAGAATTTATTTCGAAAATCTTTAAAGCGATTCATCAAGAATCTATTAATGAGCAAGATAAAGTCATAAATAGTTAATGATTTTTTTAGCGTATTTTATCTACATATCATGACGGGAGTGGTATTCAAATCGACAGGTAGCTATTATACTGTTAAATGTAATTATGGGAAGTTTTACAATTGTAAAATTAAGGGAATTTTTCGAGTATCTGGCATTACAAGTACTAATCCAATTGCAGTTGGGGATATTGTAGATTTTGAATTAATAAATGAAGGAGATTCTGTTTCAGGTTTAATACATAAGATACATAATAGAAATAATTATATAGTTAGAAAATCTGTTAATCTTTCTAAGCAGATACATATAATTGCCTCTAATCTAGATTGTGCATTTTTAATTGTAACAATTAAAAATCCAAAAACTTTTCTTTCATTCATTGATAGATTTTTGGCGACGTCACAAGCATATGATGTAGAAACAATTTTATTATTTAATAAGATTGATATTTATAACACAAATGAAATTGAATTAGTAAATAATTTAATCAATTTATACTCAAAAGTAGGATATAGGTGTTTAAAAATCTCGGCTTTAAAAAATAAAAATATTCATTTATTGAGAAAGTTAATGAAAAATAAAACCTGTTTGATTTCGGGCCATAGTGGTGTTGGAAAATCAACTTTATTGAATAGTTTACAACCAAATTTAAATTTATCAACCTCTGTTTTAACAAATCAACATAATCAAGGCCAACATACAACAACTTTTGCAGAAATGTATGAGCTAGATTTTGGAATAAGAATAATTGATACTCCAGGAATTAAAGGATTTGGTATAGTTAATATGAAGAAAAATGAAATTGGAGATTATTTTCCTGAAATATTTAAAACAAAAATAAATTGTAAGTTTAAAAATTGTACTCATATTGATGAGCCTAAATGTGCTGTAAAAAAAGCAGTATTATCAAAAAAAATTGCGGTTTCAAGATATGAAAGTTATTTACAAATGTTTTTGGACTCCGGAGATAATTTCAGGAATAACATTATAAAATGAGAGCAGTAATTCAAAGGGTTAGTTACGCAAGACTTTTTGTTGATAATGAAGTTTATTCTAAAATTAACAAAGGTTTACTGATTTTAATAGGTGTTGAAAATAATGACAGAACTAATGATATAAAATGGCTAGCTAAGAAAATTTGTGAAATGAGAATTTTTTCAGATTCAAATAAGAAATTAAATTTAAGCGTTAGAGATATCTTTGGAGAAATTATGGTTGTTAGTCAATTCACATTACTTGCAAGTACAAAAAAAGGCAACCGTCCATCCTACATAAAAGCATTAAAACCGATAGAAGCAATTAAAGTTTATAATAATTTTATTGCTGAATTAGAAAAAAATTTCATGAAAAAAATTAAGACTGGTTTGTTTGGCAAGGAAATGAAAATTGAACTTGAAAATGATGGTCCAGTTACAATTATTATTGATTCAAAAAATAAGGATTTATGAATATTAAAAACGCACAGTTATCAGTTGATAAGTGGATAAATAAATATGGGGTTAGATATTTTAATGAACTTACAAATATGGCCCAATTGAGTGAGGAGGTTGGAGAGGTAGCAAGAATAATTTCAAGAAGGTATGGAGAACAAACAGAAAAAGATAGCGAAAAAAATGCTGATTTAGGAGATGAGCTTGCAGATGTTCTTTTTGTTTTGTTATGTCTTGCTAATCAAACAAATATAAATTTGGAGGACGCTTTTCGCAAAAATTTAAAAAAAAAATCAATCCGTGATAAAATTCGCCACAAAACAAATAAAAAATTAAAATAATTTTATTTTGAAAAAGAATATTCCATATTCATTTGTTAGTTTATCACATTCAACCAAAAAAATTATTGGCGAAATTTCAATTTCTGGATCAAAAAGTGAATCTAATAGATTATTAATTTTGGGTTATTTATATAAAAATCTAAAAATCAATAATTTATCTAAATCCGATGATACGCTATCAATGATTAATGGACTAAATAGTGAGGATGATTTGATAGACGTAGGACACGCTGGAACCACAATGCGGTTTTTAACATCATTTTTTTCAATATCAAAAAAATCAAAAAAAATTCTCACTGGTTCTCCAAGGATGGTTGAAAGACCTATTAAAATTTTAGTTGATGCACTTATTGAACTTGGTGCAAAAATTGATTACAAAAAAAAACAAGGATATCCACCCTTAATTATAAATGGAAGAAATATTTTGGGGGGTAGTATTGAACTGTCCTCTGAAATAAGTAGTCAATATATTTCTTCTCTTTTATTAATTGCACCAAAACTCAAAAATGGTTTAGAATTACTTTTGAAAGGAAATATTACATCATTACCTTACATTGAGATGACCTGTAATCTTCTAAAAAAAATGGGTATTGGTGTTGATTTCTCTGCGAGTAGAATAAAAGTTTTTCCAAAAAATGAAATCAGCCCAGTAACTATCGACGTTGAGTCTGACTGGAGTTCAGCATCATATCATTACAGTATAATCGCATTAGCAAAAAAGGGTAAAGTTGTTTTAAGCAGTTTCAATAAGAACAGTTTACAGGGTGATAATGTGTTAGTTAAAATTTACAATGATTTTGGAGTAAAAACAACCTTTTTAAACAAAAAAATAATTTTAGAAAAAACAAGTAATGTAAAAAAACATATTGATTTAGATTTGATTAAATCTCCTGATTTGGCCCAAACCATTGTTGTTTCATGCTATGGACTGGGTATTTCTTGTAATCTTAGTGGGTTACATACATTAAAAATTAAAGAAACTGATAGACTTTTAGCACTTTACAATGAATTGAAAAAAATTGGTGCTAAAGTTGAAATAACTGAAAATTCAATTTTTTTAAATGAAAGAACAAACGAAATAAATGAAAATGTACTAATCGAAACATACAACGATCATAGAATGGCAATGGCTTTTGCTCCATTAGCTTTGTTATCAAATTTAAAAATTAAATATCCTTCAGTCGTTTCCAAATCATATCCATATTTTTGGAATGATTTATCAAAGTTAGGTTTTAATACATTTTTTCAATAATTAATTTAAAAATTCTTATAAATTTTATATTCATACATTATATTTGCTTTCTTTATGAAACTTTCAAATTTTAATTTCGAATTACCTATTGATTTACTTGCAGAACATCCTGTTGAACACAGAGATGAGTCAAGGTTAATGGTTTTACACCGAGATACCCAAAGGATAGAGCATAAATTATTTAAAGAGGTGACTGAGTTTTTTAATGAAGGTGATGTAATGGTCCTCAATAACACAAAAGTATTTCCTGCCCGTTTAATAGGTAACAAAGAGAAAACTGGTGCACGAATTGAAGTTTTTTTATTAAGAGAGCTAAATAAAGAACAAAGGTTATGGGATGTTTTGGTTGACCCAGCAAGAAAAATTAGAATTGGTAATAAACTTTACTTTGGGGATGATGAGACATTGGTTGCAGAGGTTATTGATAACACTACATCAAGAGGAAGAACATTACGATTTTTATTTGATGGAACTTATGAACAGTTTCGTGATAAACTAAAAGATTTAGGTCAGACACCTTTACCGAAGTACATAAAACGTGAGGAGGAAAGTTTTGATAGAGAAAGATACCAAACAATATATGCTAAACACGAAGGTGCAGTTGCTGCACCTACTGCAGGTCTTCATTTTTCGAAACATTTATTAAAGAGATTAGAAATTAAAGGAGTTGACCTTGCTGAAATAACACTTCATGTAGGTTTAGGGACTTTTAACCCTGTTGAAGTTGAGGATTTGTCTAAACACAAGATGGACTCAGAAGAACTTATAATTGATGATAATGCGGTATCGATTGTTAATAAAGCCAAATCAAATAATAATAAAATTTGTGCAGTCGGAACAACATCAATGAGAGGTTTGGAATCTTCTGTTTCATCAAATAATTCCTTAAATGCATTTCAAGGATGGACTCATAAATTTATTTTTCCGCCTTACAATTTTAAGATTGGTGACGCAATGATTACTAACTTTCATTTACCCAAGTCAACTTTATTAATGATGGTTTCTGCATTTGCAGGCCATGATTTTATAAAAGAAGCTTACCAAGAAGCCATTAAAGAGAAATATAGATTTTACTCATACGGCGATGCAATGCTTATTTTATAGATAATAATGAGTAAAGATTTAATTGATATCCGTCAATTAAGCAAAGAACAAATAAGTTCTTTTTTCCAGCAAAATGGTTTACCTAAATATCGAGGTTCCCAAATATATGAATGGATTTGGAGGAAAGGTGTTACAGACTTTAATATGATGACTAACCTGAGTATCGAACTAAGAAGCTTATTAATAAATAAGTTTATAATTAAAAATTCAAAACTTGTAAGTTTTCAAAAAAGTAAAGATGGTACTATAAAAAATAAAATTAAATTATATGATGGAAATTATATTGAATCTGTATTAATTCCATCAAATAATCGAACGACAGCATGCGTATCAAGTCAGGTAGGTTGTAGCCTCGACTGCAAATTTTGTGCTACTTCAAAGTTGAAGAGAATGAGAAATTTAAATTTTGATGAAATTTTTGATCAAATAGTTTTAATTAATGAACAATCTTTAAAAGTATATAATAAACCCCTTTCAAATATAGTTTTTATGGGAATGGGGGAGCCACTAATGAATTACAATAACGTAATAAAATCAATTAAAAAAATTACCTCTACTGATGGTCTCGCAATTTCTCCGAAAAGAATAACTTTATCAACTTCAGGTATTCCAAAAATGATAAAAAAAATTTCAGAAGAATATCCAAAAATCAATCTTGCTTTATCTCTTCACAGTGCAATTGAAAATACAAGAAATAAAATTATGCCCTTTTCATCCAATTTTCCTCTTTCAGAGCTATTAGATTCAGTTAAATTTTGGTTTGAAAAAACAAAAAGATTAGTTACTTATGAATATATTATTTGGAAAAATATTAATGATAAAGATGTTGATATTGAGGCACTAATAAATTTTTGTAAGAAATCACCATGTAAGGTTAATTTGATTAATTATAATGCAATTGGAGATTCTAAATTCAATAATGCAGACAATGCAATTATTAAAAAATATGTTGAACATTTAAAGAAAAACAATATTTCTGTTACAATCCGTAAATCTAGAGGACATGATATTGATGCAGCCTGTGGACAATTAGCATTCAAATAATGATTATAAAATAATTTATGAAAGCAGTAGAAAAATTTAAAAAACCAATATTAATTGAAATGGAAGAGTTTGAAAAGACATTTAGACTATCTATGAAATCTCATGTTGCGCTTTTAAATAGAATCACTTATTATATTGTCAATAGAAAAGGAAAACAAATGCGTCCCATGTTTGTTTTTTTAGTTGCAAAAATGTTTGATAAAAATAAATTTGGGAATAAATGTTATAGAGCTGCTTCTGTTATTGAGTTGATTCATACTGCTACGCTCGTACATGACGATGTTGTCGATGAAAGTTATTTTAGAAGAGGATTTTTTTCAATCAATTCTATTTGGAAAAATAAAATTGCTGTTCTTGTAGGAGATTATTTATTGTCAAAGGGATTACTATTATGTATTGAAAATAATGATTTTGATTTATTAAAAATAATCTCTTCAGCTGTAAAAGAAATGAGTGAAGGTGAACTTTTGCAAATTGAAAAAGCAAAAAAACTTGATATTAATGTTGACACGTATTTTAAAATAATAAAGAAAAAGACAGCTTCTTTAATTTCCTCTTGTTGTGCTCTTGGAGCCTCGTCAGTAAATGCCACAAAAGATCAAATAAGATTAATTTCTGAATTTGGAGAGCTAATTGGAATTGCATTTCAAATTAAAGACGATTTATTTGATTATAGTAACAACAATATAGGTAAACCTGTTGGAATTGATATTAAAGAAAAAAAAATGACTTTACCCTTAATCCATGTAATAAATACAATTTCCAAAAAAGATAAAAAATGGTTGATAAAAATATTTAGAAAAAATTATAAAACTAAGAATAGTATAAATTCAATCATTTCATATGTTACTGAAAAAGGTGGTGTTGAATACGCAGAAAATCAGATGTATTTATTTCAAGAGAAAGCATTGGAAAAACTAAAAAAATTTCCAGAAAATCAATTTAGATTTGCACTTGAAGAAATGGTTGAATTTGTGATTTCAAGAAAAAAATAAATATATTTTTATTTTAGTTATAAATTATGATTCAAAAAGCAACAATTGATGCGGTCTTTGAAAATGCAAGAGTAGAAGAAGTTATTGGAGACTTTATTAACTTGAGGAAGTCTGGGTCAAATTATAAGGGATTGAGTCCATTTACAGATGAAAAAACTCCAAGCTTCATGGTTTCCCCTGTAAAACAAATATGGAAAGATTTTTCTAGTGGAAAAGGAGGAAATGTAATAGCCTTTTTAATGGAGCATGAGCATTTAAATTATCCAGAAGCAATACGGTACCTTGCCAAGAAATATAATATTGAGATATTAGAATCCCCTGTAAATAGTCAAGAAAAAAAAGAACAAAGTGAGAAAGAGAGCATGTTCGTAATCACAAAATTTGCACTCGAATATTTTAAAAAATCACTTTGGGAGTCTGATGAAGGTAAACGAATTGCATATAGTTATCTAAAAGAAAGATTGTTTGATGATAATGTAATTAAAGATTTTGATATTGGCTATTGTCCAAACAAAAAAAACTCTTTTTCAACTCACGCTATTAATGAGGGTTATAACGAGGAATTACTAGAAAAGACAGGATTAACAATAATTAATTTAAAAAATAAAATTGACCGGTTCAGTGGCCGAGTTATTTTTCCAATTCATAGCATTTCTGGGAGAGTTCTTGGTTTTGGAGCACGAACTCTTCGCAATGATAAAAAAGTTGCAAAATATCTAAATTCCATTGAAAGTATTATTTATCTTAAAAGTAAAATTCTATATGGATTATACCAATCTAAACAGTCAATAGCCCAGGAAGATTTATGTTATGTTGTTGAAGGTTACACTGATGTTATTCAAATGTTTCAGTCTGGTATAAAGAATGTTGTTTCATCCTCTGGCACTTCATTAACTCCAAATCAAATCAGGTTAATCAGTAGATTAACTAAAAATATTGTGATACTTTTTGATTCGGATAGTGCTGGTGTGAAAGCATCTTTAAGAGGAATTGATATTATACTTAAAGAAGGTTTAAACGTAAAAGTATGTTCCTTCCCCCATGGTGAAGACCCCGATTCATTTGTAAGAGATAAATCTACTGAACAAATAAAAAATTTTTTAGCTAGTGAATCTAAAGATTTTATACAATATAAAGCATCTATGCTTGCTGAGGAAATAAAGGATGAACCGCTTAATAAATCAAATACAGTTCACGATATTGTTAGAAGTATTGCAAATATTCCAGATCGAATCAAGCAAGAACTTTATCTTCAATCGTGTTCAAAACTTATGAATGTCAGTGAAGATGTACTCTTCTCTACCTTAGCTCAAATTCAAAACAAGTCAAAAAGAAATCTATCAAAAAATTACTCCAATACTTCTGATCAATTAATTAAAACAAAAAAAATTCATGAGGTAAATTCAAGATTCGAATTGGAAAAAAATATTATAAAATTACTTTTGTTTCATGGAAATGAAAAAGTTGTTTTAAAAGAACCTGTTTTATTTAAAGGGGATAAAACTGGAAAGATAAAGAAGAAAAATTCTAATGTGACATGTAAAGTATATGAAAAAATATATTTGGATTTGCAACAGGACGAAATTGAATTTTCTACTTCAATATTTAAATCCCTTTATGAAAAAATTATCTATTATATTAACAATAGTGATAATTTTAGTATTGAAAAATTTGTAAATAATTTACCAATAGAAATGTCTAAAGAAGTTTCAGATATTATTTTAAATGAGGACCAATATTATCTACACGACTGGTCAAAAAAAAATATTTTTGTTGCTAAAAAGTCTGAATTACTTTCACAATGGGTATTTGAAATAATTTTAAGATTTAGATGTGAATTGATTGAGGAAAAAGTTTCTGATTTACAAAACAAAACAAAACAAAACAAAGACGAACACCACGATAATTTACTAGAGGAAATAATACAATATAATAAACTGAAAACTGTTTTAAGTGAAAGGCTTAACAAAGTGATTTAGTATATTTCAAAATCTATATGCTTTGTTTTTTGAAACAAATCAACAAAATTTTTAGCCTCTAACTTTTTCATTATTCTACTTCTATAAGTACTTACTGTTTTTGCATTAATACCTAGTGAAAATGCAACTTCTTTATTTCTTTTACCGTCAACTAGCATTTTTAGAACTTGAACTTCTCGTTCTGATAATCTGTCAATTTTTGATTTTTGGTTAAGATTTGATTCGTTAAATGCTATTATTTCAGCTAATTTTTTTGTAATGTAAATTCCTCCCGAGCTGATTTTTAAAATTGCACTTCTGAGTTCTTTCAATGGATTTGTTTTGCACAAATAACCTGAGGCTCCCGATTTTAAAGCACTGATTGCATAAACTTCTTCATTTAAAGAGCTAAAAATTAAAAAATTAACATAATGAAATCTTTCTTTTAATGATTTAATAACTTGAAGTCCATCAAGTCCAGGTAAGTCTATTTCCAATAAAACAATATCAATTTTTTTAGATTTTAAAAAATTTAATAGTTCGAGAAAATTAATTGTTTTTCCAATCACACTTATTTCAGTAGAATTTCTGAAAAAAGACTTTACACCCTTAAAAATAATTGGATGTGGGTCAGCAACAACAATTTTAATCATGAATTAATGTAAAATTTAAAATTATAAAATGATTTTAGAAAAAGATAAATTTTAGTTTTTAACATTTATTTGAGTTCAAAAGGAATATTACATACCGGAATTGGATTCATTTTATGCTTATTAGCATTATTATGTTTATAAAAAGTAGTCAAAATTTGTCTTTCCTTAGCACTAAAACTATCAATTTTTTTTCCATTAAAAGTTTGTTTCATAGCCCATTCTAGTTCTTCATAGCTTGCGTTTAATTGTTGCTCATCAGTCCTATTATCGTCCCAGAGGCCATCAGTTGGCTTTGCTTCAATTATACATTTATTTATTTCTAGAGCATTAGCAATATCCCTTACTTCAGATTTTAATAAATCAGCAATTGGGCTGACATCAACTCCTCCATCACCATATTTAGTATAAAATCCAACACCAAAATCCTCAACTTTGTTCCCAGTGCCTGCAACAAGTAAATTATCAAGAGTAGCATAATAATATAAAGTTGCCATTCTTAGTCTCGATCTTGTATTTGCGAGAGCATGTAATCTATTATTGCTTTTAATGTCATCAACCGTTGTGAGATTAAATTCATTAAATACATTATTTAAATCAACGTTTTTACTTATTACATTTGGAAATTTTTCTTTTAAGAAAGATATATGCTTTCTAGACCTTTCAATATGCTCTATATTTTGTTTTATTGGAAGTTCAAGACATAGTGTTTTTAATTTGGTCATAGAACATAGAGTAGATGTCAATGCAGAGTCAATACCTCCTGAAATACCTATGACGAATCCACTCATCTTGTTATCTATTGCATATTTTTTTAACCATTTTACAATATATTTTGCAACCTTTAAACTATCCATAGCATTTGTATATTTGATATAAATTATTTTTTGGTAAAATTAATTTATTTTATTGGTAAATCTAGCTCGTTTTATAGTATTTGTTTTTGTTTTTTTCTCCTGTTCAAAAACTGTTGCCCCAATTAGTCATGAACTAAAGGATATTGATATTGATTTGTTGAGATTTGAAAAAAAATTTTATGGTGAACTTGAAATTCCATTAGACTCCATAATGAAAGATTTTCCTTATTTCTTTCCAAATGAGACTCCATATCATATATGGTTAAATAAGAGAAAAGATTCAACGCAACAACTCTTATATAATGAAACATCTAAAATTTCAAATCATGAATTAGAAACTAGGACTAAAAAAGTATTTAAATATTTTAATTATTATTTTCCTGACATAAGTTTACCAAGAAGAATTATTTCAGTACAATCAGATGTTGATTTTTTGAATAGAATAATTGATTCAGACACTATAATGATAATCTCAATTGATACCTTTTTAGGAAATAAAAATGCAATTTACGAAGGTCTTCCTCAATATATAAGAAACGAACTTGATTTTAAATTTTTTGAAAGTGAATTAATTAACACCTTGTCATATAAAGTTTTACCTGAGACAAACAGTCGTTTATTTTTAAATAAAATGATAAATGAAGGAAAAAGAATTTTATTAAAAGATTATCTTCATGGAAATCATTCTAAAAATTTAAACTTTAATTATAGTAAAAGTGAGTTGCAATGGGCATTTGAAAATGAGAAAAATGTATGGGATTATTTTATATCAAATGAAATACTTTTTTCAACTGAAAATAGTTTAGATTATAGATTTTTAAATGATTCTCCTTATTCTAAATTCTATTCGAGTCTTGATAATGGATCTCCCCCTAGAATTGGGGCATTTATAGGATATCGTATTTTAGAAAGCTTTATAAAAAGAACAAACAATAATATTCAAGAAATTTTAAATATAAGTCCACAAGAAATATTAAAAAAATCAAATTATAATCCTATGTAATGAAAAAAAATACAGAAATAACATTAAATGTCACATTAGATGAAAATAATAACCCAACTCAAATGACATGGTCAGCTCCAGATGGTGGAATTGAAAATTATGAAATGGATGCCTTTTTCTTGAGTACATGGAATAAAACTAATCAAGAAACATCTAGAATTGATTTATGGGTAAAAAAAATGCCAGTCGATCAAATGCATGTTTTTACACATCAAACACTTGTTGGCATAAAAGAATCTTATTTTAAAGCAACTGACGATCAAAAAATGTTAAATGCTTTTGAGCAGTTTTGCAATTATTTTGAAAAAGAAAAAAAATTAAAAAGCTTATCAAAAAAAATTAAATAAATTTTTTTATGTAAGAAATTAATTCTTTTCTGCCCTCTTTTGATTTAGATGAAGTAACAAAATAAGGGGGTAATTCATCCCAGTAATTCTCAATTAAAAAATTAAAATATTTGTTAACTAATTTTTTTGACTGAACAAGTGAAATCTTGTCGGCTTTTGTAAATACAATACTAAATGGGATATGATTTATACCCAACCAGTTCATAAAATCAATATCATTTTGTTGAGGACTATGCCTAATATCGATTAATAAGAATGTGTTGACGAGCTGAAGTCTTTTTAAAAAAAAAGCATAAATAATTCTTTTGAATTCATTTTTAGTTTTTTTGGAGACACTTGCATATCCATAACCAGGTAAATCGACTAAATGCCAACAATTGTCGATTAGAAAATGGTTGATAAATTTTGTTTTACCAGGAATTTTGGAGGTGTTTGCTAAATTTTTTCTATTACAAATTACATTGATAAGCGATGATTTACCAACATTAGATCTACCAATGAAAGCAAATTCAGGAAAGGATGTATTTGGGCAATCTGTGACTGAACTACTGCTTTTTATAAATTCTGAACTTGAAATAAACACGATTAAAGTTTATTTTCTACAAGCCAACTATTTACTAAATGATTAAATTTATTTGGATGCTCCATCATTGGGGCGTGTCCACATTTATCAATCCAATATAGTGTGGAGTTGGGTAACAATTTATTAAACTCTTTTCCTACATCAGGAGGTGTTACAATATCTTGTTTCCCCCAAATAATTGCAGTTTTTACAAATATTCTTGGTAAATCTTTAGACATATTATGTCGAATTGCACTTTTAGCAATACTTAATATTTTGATTAATTTTTTTCTATCGTTCACAGTTTCAAAAACGTCATCAACTACTTTTTTTGTAGCTATTTTAGGGCTATAAAAAACTTGTTGAGTTTTCTTTTTTATGTACTGATAGTTTTCTCTTTTGGGGTAACTTTCACCCATCGAATTTTCATACAGACCCGAACTACCTGTTATAATAAGGCCTTTAACTTTTTCTGGGAAAAGTTTAGTGTAAAGTAATCCAATATGACCGCCCAGTGAATTTCCAATTAAAATCACTTTTTTCTCACCTAGATAATCAATAAATTTTTTAAGGAACTTTGCAAAATCTTTAACATTAGTTTTCAAAATAGGTAAATTATACAATGGCAGTTCAGGAATTATTACCTTATAACCTTTAGTTGGGAAGTAACTTGAAACTCCATCAAAGTTACTTAATCCACCCATCAAACCGTGAAGGATAATTAAAGGAGTTCCCTCTCCCTTTGTATAATATTTATAGCCATCTGACTCAATTAAATATCCTTCCATTTAACAAATATAATCAATAATAAACCCTTGCGATTAACCATTTATTTTAAAAAAAAATTGTAAACAGGTTTTAAATTATTAACAAAGTGGTAAAAAGTGGTAAAAAGTGGTAAATTATTATTAAATTAGTTTTCACTTTAAACCAAAATTTTGAGTCTTTTCACAGGAACATATTATTGCAAGGCAGATCTCAAAAGTAGAATCAAAATCCCTTCTGCTTTGTTTAAGCAGATGAAAACCAAACAAAAACATCTTTTTATAATTAAGAGAGCAGTTTTTCAAACTTGTCTTGAACTATATCCCATCGAAGAATGGAATAAGCTAATGGAAAAACTTAATAATCTAAATCGATTTGTAAAAAAAAACAATGATTTCATTAGAAGATTTAGTGCAGGGGTTCAAATGGTTGAGTTAGATGCAGCTGAAAGACTTTTAGTTCCTAAAAATCTTGCAGATTTTGCAAAAATCAAAAAAAATATTGTGCTTTCTTCAGCAATAAATATAATCGAAATATGGGACAACGAATTGTATGAAATTGCAATTGATGAGGCCACTTTAGACTTTTCAGACTTAGTTGAAGATGTAATGGGGGATGGTAAAGATGTATCATAACCCAATAATGCTTAATTCAGCAGTAGAAAATCTAAAAATATCTGGAGAATCAATAATTATTGATGCAACTTTTGGGGGTGGCGGACACTCAAAAGAAATATTAATTAAAATGAATAGGAACTGTAGATTATTTGCTTTCGATCGAGACTTAGACTCATCTCAAAATACGATAAACGATAATAGATTTAAGTTAATTTATTCAAATTTTAGAAACATTAAAAACTTTTTAAGGGTTGAAAATATTTTTAAAGTTGACGGTATTCTTGCCGACTTAGGAGTATCGTCGTTCCAAATTGACACACCCTCAAGAGGTTTTTCAGTAAGATTTGATGGGCCTCTTGACATGAGAATGAATCAAAATCAAAAACTGTCAGCATCAGATGTTGTAAATAATTACGATGAAGACAGACTATCAGAAATATTGTTTAATAATGCAGATTTAAAAAACGCAAAAAAAATTGCTAGACAAATAGTTATAAATAGAAAAAACAAAATAAAAACAACAACAGAATTCAATAATTCATTAAAAAGTTTTTTAAAAAAAGGAAGTGAAAATAAAACGTTAGCAAAAATTTATCAAGCCATAAGAATTGAGGTTAATGATGAAATTGAATCATTAAAAGATTTTCTTATTTCATCAAAAGACCTATTAAAAAAGGGCGGGAGATTATGTATTATTAGTTATCACTCAGTTGAGGATAGAATTGTGAAAAGATTTTTTAAAAATGGAAATTTTAAAACCGAACCGTCTAAAGATTTATATGGAAAATATAAAAAAGAATTTAAAGTATGTGGTTCATTTAAAACACCTGATGTCAATGAAATTAAAATTAATAATAGATCAAGAAGTGCCAAACTTCGTATAGCTGAACGATTATGAGGAAAAATATTTTGAATTTATTAAAAACAACCTATTTAATAGATGAAGGTGCATCTAAAAATTGGAAATTTATCACTTTTCTTTTCATTCTTGCAACAATCATGATCACCGCTTCTCATCAAGTCGATTCAAAAGTTTACCAAATTGCTAATTCAACACAGGATTTACAAAGATTAAAAAGTGAGTTTGTAACAATTCGCTCCCAACTTATGCATTTAAAAATGAAAACCGCTATTGAAAAAAAGTTGTTGAGTACTAGGATTGAAAGCCCAGATAAGCCAGCCACAATAATTTACGTTCAAATAGATGGATAAAGAAAAAAACATATTGTTTAGGGCATATTTTATCTTTTTAGGATTATTTGTTTTTGGTTTATTTATAGCATATAATCTGTTAAAATTGAATCTTGATAAGGGTGATTATTACAGGGACCAAGCCGAGAAAAGAATTGTAAAGAATTTTGAAATTTTACCAACTAGAGGTAATATATATTCTGACGATGGAAGTTTATTAGCAACCTCAGTTTCTAAATTTTCGATATTTTTTGATGCAGTAACTGTCAAGGAAAGTGTTTTTAATAAATATGTTGGACAATTATCAGACTCACTTGATAATTTTTTTAAAAAACCAAATGGATATTACTTAAATATTCTGAAAAATGCGCGATTATCTAATAACAGATATAAATCAATTGCCCGAAAATTATCTTATACACAATATTTAAGATTAATTGATTTCCCCATGTTCAATTTAGGTGGTATACGCGGTGGAGTAATTGTTGTCAGAGACTTTGTCAGGGACCTTCCAATGAATAAAATTGCTGAAAGGACTATAGGTTATGAGAAAAGAAATCCAAATGGAACTTATATTAAAGTAGGTTTAGAAGGAGCATATGGAAAACATTTAAGAGGAAAACCAGGCAAACAACTTAGACAAAGAATAGCTAACAATCAATGGAAGCCTTTGTCAAACAATTATCAGCAACAACCGATTGATGGTTTAGACATTTGGACCACAATAAATACAGACATACAAGATATTACTCATAATTCGTTATTAGATGCTTTAGAAAAGTTTGATGCAGACCATGGTTCAGCAGTAGTTATGGAAACAAAAACCGGAAAGATAAAAGCAATTTCTAACCTTGGAAAAACATCTTATAACAAATATTATGAAAAACTTAATTATGCAGTAGGTAATTCATATGAACCAGGTTCAACCTTCAAGCTGTTTTCAATGCTGGTAGCCTTAGAAGACAAAGTTATTGATACATCAAGTGTAATCGACACTGAAATGGGAGAGTTAAAATTTTTCAATAAATACTTAGTAAGAGATTCAAAAAAAGGAGGTTATGGAAAAATACCAATTAGTGAGGTTTTTGAAAGATCTTCTAATACTGGGGTTGTAAAAATGATTTATGAAAAATATAAGGAAAACCCAAAAAAATTTTCAGATAGGTTAATTTCAATTGGCATTGATAAGCCTTTAGGACTATCAATAAAAGGAGAAGGAAAACCAAAAATTCCGCACCCCGATGATACTGATTGGGATGGACTAGATTTACCGTGGATGTCATTTGGTTATGGAGTACAGTTAACACCAATACAAACGCTTGCTTATTATAACGCAATTGCTAATAATGGCGAGTTGGTTATGCCAAGGTTTGTTTCTTCAATTAGAAAATTCGATGGAACATTGTTTAAAAAATTCGATAGAAAAATAATTAATCCTGCTATTTGCTCTGAGGATACTGTAAAAAAACTAAAAATAATGATGCAAGGAGTTGTATCTAAACCTTGGGGTACCGCTCACAATATTTTTGATAAAAACATAATTCTTGCTGGTAAAACAGGAACAACACAAATAAATTATGCAACTGATCGAGTAGAATATGTTTCAAGCTTTGTTGGATATTTTCCAGCCACTAATCCAAAATATTCTTGTATAGTAGTCATATCTAAACCAAACAAAGCTATAGGATACTATGGAAATAAAGTAGCAGCTCCAGTATTTAAAAAAATTGCTCGGTCAGTAATCAACAATCTTCCCAATGAACTGAAATTGAATATTGATGATATAAATCGTTTATCAGATTTAATGAATCAGCCAAATGATAATACCAAAGGATTAGATAAATCATGAAAAAATTAAAAAATATATTATATGGTTTAGAACTCATTGCAGTCAGAGGGTCAAATGAAATTATGATAAGCGGGATATCAATCGATTCAAAAAAAACACACAAAAAAAATCTATTTGTCGCGATTAATGGAATTAATGAAAATAGTCACGATTATATTAATGAAGCTATTAAAAACGGGGCAACATCAATTTTATGTGAAAAAATACCAAAAAACCTCTTAGATGATATAACATATGTTTGCGTTAAAAATTCAAGAAAAGCATTATCAGTCATAGGCGAAACTTGGTATAATAGCCCTAGTAAAAAAATAAATATAATTGGTATAACTGGAACCAATGGAAAAACTTCTGTCACTACAATGGCATTTCACTTATTTAAAAAAGTAGGTTTTAAATGCGGATTAATTTCAACAGTTGAAATTAGAATAGATGATAAAATTTATGACACTAATAACACTACTCCTAATCCATTGACAATAAGTAAAATATTAAATGAGATGGTTAAACGTGAATTAACACATTGTTTTATGGAGGTTTCTTCTCATGGAATCGATCAATATAGAGTTTATGCCATACAATTTAATGTAGGGGTATTCACAAATTTATCACATGATCATCTCGATTATCACAAATCATTTAAAAACTATAGAGATGTTAAAAAAATATTTTTTGATTCACTAGATGTGAGTGCATTAGCAATTTCAAATTGTGATGATAAAAATGGAAAATTTATGTTACAAAACACAAAAGCTAAAAAATATTTTTTCGGCATAAAAAACTTAGGAGAATTCAAAATTAAAGTTCTTGAAAAAAGTCTTGAAGGGACTCTCATAAAAATTAATCATGTAGAAGTTTGGACCAAACTTATTGGAACATTTAATATGTACAACTTTTTAGCTGTTTATTCAATAGCAATTCTTTTAGGTTTAAACGAAGAAAAGATTTTAAAAATTTTAAGTAAAATTAATGCTCCTGTTGGAAGATTTCAATTAACTCAATCAAAAAATAAAGTTGTTTCAATCGTTGATTATGCTCACACTCCAGATGCAATTTCAAAAGTATTACAAGCTATTATTGAAATAAAAAAAGTTGATAAAAAATTAATCACTGTCATAGGATGTGGGGGTAATAAGGATAAATCTAAAAGACCATTGATGGGTAAAATCGTTTCTAAACAAAGTGACTTCACAATATTTACTTCAGATAATCCAAGAAATGAAAATCCCAATTCAATTATTGAAGAGATTTTGAGTGGTGTTGACAAAAATAGTAAGCACATAATTATACTTGATCGAGCAGAGGCAATAAAGACCGCATGTCTAATGGCAGATAAACATGATATTATACTTGTAGCAGGAAAAGGACATGAAAATTATCAAGAAGTTAATGGTTCAAAAAAACCTTTTAACGATTTAAAAGAAATAAATAAACATTTAAAAATTATATAATGTTGTATTATTTATTTGAATTTATTGAGAAAAACTATCAAATGCCAGGAGCATCATTGTTTAGTTTTTTATCTTTTCGTTCAGCTTTGGCAATATTATTTTCACTATCAATAAACGCCTTTTATGGTAGGAAAATAATATCTCTTTTAAAATTTTATCAGATGGGTGAAAGAGTAAGAGATTTAGGTCTTGATGGTCAAAAAGAAAAACAGGGTACACCAACAATGGGTGGTTTGATTATAATTCTTGGAACTCTTTTTCCGGTTTTATTGTTAACAAAGTTTGATAATATTTACATAATTCTACTCATTTTAACAACCCTTTGGATGGGGTTTATTGGGTTTGTCGATGATTTCATCAAAGTAAAAAAAAGAGATAAATCTGGTTTGAAAGGAAGATTTAAATTAATTGGGCAAATCTTATTGGGTATTATAGTTGGGTTTGTAATGTTTTTTCATCCAGATATTACTATTAAAGAGAAATCTCTAGAAAATAATACTTACAAAACAGAAATTAAATCAACTAAAACAACAATCCCTTTATTAAAGAACAATGAATTTGATTACAACTACTTAATAGCTTGGACTACAAAAAAATCAATTAATTACACATGGTTAATTTTTATCCCGATTGTCGTTTTTATTATTTCTGCAGTTTCTAATGGGGCTAATCTCACGGATGGAATTGATGGTCTAGCAGCAGGAGTTTCGTCTGTATGCGTTTTAACACTTGGGATTTTTGCATGGATTTCTGGAAACATAATTTTTTCAGATTATTTGAATGTAATGTACATACCCAATGTTAGTGAAGTAGTTGTATTTGTGTCGGCATTTGTAGGTTCATTGGTTGGATTTTTATGGTACAATTCATACCCAGCTGAAGTATTTATGGGTGACACTGGTAGCTTAACAGTGGGTGGAATAATAGCTGTTCTTGCACTTATTGTCAGAAAAGAGTTATTGATTCCTGTTTTGTGTGGTGTGTTTTTTATTGAAAGTTTGTCAGTACTTATTCAAGTAGGCTGGTTTAAATACACAAGAAAAAAATATGGTTTTGGTAGGAGAGTTTTTTTAATGGCACCAATTCATCATCATTTTCAAAAACAAGGTTATCACGAGAGTAAAATTGTTGTTCGTTTTTGGATTTTATCTATAATACTTGCAATTATTTGTTTAGTAACATTAAAAATTAGATGATGAAAAATTTAATTGTTTTGGGTGCAGGTGAAAGTGGAATAGGAGCCGCTTTATTAGCTAAAAAATATTCATGGAAAGTATTTGTCTCAGATTCAGATAAAATTTGCTCCAAAACCATAGAAATTTTTAAAAATAATAAAATTGAATACGAAGAACTAGGACACTCAGCCTATAAGATTTTAAAGGCTAATTTAATAATAAAAAGCCCAGGGATTTCAAATGAATGTGAAATCGTAAAACAAATTAAAGAAAATAAAATACCCATGATTTCTGAAATAGAATTTGCATTTGGATATACCAATGCTACAATCATAGGGGTTACAGGAACCAACGGAAAAACTACAACCGCAACTTTAACACATCATATGCTTAGTCAAGCAGGCATAGATGTTGGATTAGCGGGGAATGTAGGTAGAAGTTTTGCTAAAGCTTTAGTTGAAGATGAGCATAAAGTGTATGTACTAGAGATCAGCAGTTTTCAATTAGATAATATTAAGAAATTTCACCCCAAAATTGCTGTTATCACGAATTTGAGTCCCGATCATTTGGATAGATATCAAAATTCATTTGAAAATTATTCTAATTCTAAATTCAAAATTATTATGAACCAAAACAACGAAGACCATTTTATTTATGATGCTGATGACGCTTTTTTATTAAAAAAAGTTAAAGAAAAAGAAATTTCACCTAAACAATATCCACTACGATTTTCTGAAAAAAGCAAATTTATACATGTCAATAATATTTCTCTTAATGGAAGGCACAATACAAAAAATGCTATGGCTGCAGCAACAATTGCTCAAATTTTCAATTTAAGTAATTCTCATATTAAAAAGTGTTTACAAACTTTTAAGGGAGTTTCGCATAGGCTTGAACATGTGATTAATATTTTAAAGGTTGAATATATAAATGACTCAAAAGCTACAAATGTAAATTCAGTTTTTTTCGCTTTAGAAAGTATTAACAAACCAATAGTATGGATTGCTGGAGGACTAGATAAAGGGAATGATTATTCATCATTAATCCCTTTGGTCAGAGAAAAAGTTAAAGCTTTAATATGTCTTGGTGAAAGTAATCAAAAATTAATCGATTTTTTTTCACCAGTTGTAAATGTTGTTATAGAAACAATTAGTATGTCAGATGCAGTCAAGGCGGCTTATTCAATGGCATCAAAAGGAGATGCTGTTTTATTATCTCCAGCATGTTCAAGTTTTGATTTATTCAAAAATTTTGAAGATAGAGGAAATCAATTTAAATCAGAAGTTAGAAAATTATAAGTTGAATTTAACAAATTATATAAAAGGTGATAAATCGATTTGGGGGATAGTTCTTCTTTTATCCATCTTTTCATTTTTACCAGTTTACAGCACAGCATCAAATTTAGTATATGTCATAGGTTCAGGTTCTGTTTTAGGTTATTTATTTAAACATGTAGCTATTGTCACTGTTGGATTTACAATAATGTATTTTACTCATTTGGTTCCATATAGATATTTCTCAGCAATAGCGAAAATATTCTATCCAGTGGTTACTTTATTACTAATTTACACAGCGTTACAAGGCAGTACAGTTGATGGAGCAAACTCTAATAGATGGATAACTATACCAATTCTTGGTTTTTCATTTCAAACTTCAACAGTTGCTACTGTAATTCTATTGGTTTATGTTTCTTCATTTTTTTCAAAAAATAAAAATAAAAAAATTGAACTTTTTGATAGTATTTTAAAACTTTGGTTTCCAGTTTTTTTATTTGTAGGGCTGATACTACCAGCAAATTTATCTACTTCATTAATGCTTATGATTGTCATTATATTATTATCTTTTTTTGCGGGCTACCCTTTCAAATATTTAATTTCAATAATATTAATATCAATCTTTTCACTAGCACTGTTTATTGTAATTGTAAAATCAAATTCTGATTCAATATCTAATAGAATTGATACATGGTTTAGCAGGGTTGAAACTTTTTATGGGGATGGTGATAAAAACACAAATTATCAATCTGAAAGAGCAAAGTCAGCTATTGCAATGGGTGGAATTTTTGGAATTGGAGCTGGTAAGAGCATGATGAAAAATGTTTTACCTCAAAGTTCCTCTGATTTTATTTACGCAATAATTGCAGAAGAATACGGAATTTTTGGTTCTATGACTATACTTTTCTTGTTTATTATACTAATGTTACGTGTTTTAATAAATGTACAGCGTACTCAAAGTTTTTTTGGAAAGTTGCTAATCTTTTCAATGGGGTTGTCATTAATTTTACAGGCCTTTGTTAACATGGGTGTCGCCACAGGTGTATTACCTGTTACAGGTCAACCACTGCCTTTAATTAGCGCAGGCGGAACATCAATTTGGATGACTTTCTTGTCTGTAGGAATTATATTAAGTGTAACTGCCAATAATCAGCTTGATTTAATTGACAAAAAAATGAACCAATAAAATGAGTTTAAATGTAATAATTTCTGGAGGTGGAACAGGTGGTCATATTTTTCCTGCAATTGCAATAGCATTAGAACTAAATAAAATTCCAAATTCTAAAGTATTATTTATTGGTGCCAAAAATAGAATGGAAATGAGCCACGTACCCAGTGCAGGTTTTAAAATTAAGGGACTTTGGATTTCAGGTTTTAATAGACGTAATTACCTAAAAAATATTTTATTACCATTAAAAATCGTTCATAGTTTATTAAAATGTTTTTTAGTTATAAATAAAAATAAACCCAATGTTGTTGTTGGTACTGGAGGTTTTGCAAGTGGACCACTAGTTTTCTCAGCTGCTCTGATGGGAATACCATCAATCATTCAGGAACAAAATGCTTTCCCAGGGTTGACGAATAGGTTTTTATCAAAATTTGCTAATGTTGTATGTTTAGGAAATAAGAAAGCAATAAATTATTTTCCCAAAAAAAAGGTAATTATCACTGGAAATCCGCTGAGATATTCATCTAATAATAAATCCAAAACAGATGCTTTTAAATCGGTTGGTTTAAGCCCAAATAAGCTAACAATTCTAGTAATTGGTGGAAGTCTTGGCTCCGCACGAATCAACCAACTAATAAAATATTATTTAAAAGATTTTATGATGCTAAATGTTCAATTATTTTGGCAATGTGGTAAAATTTACGAGCAAAAATATAAAACACAAAAAAATAAAAATGTGCATATTACACCATTTATAGATAATATGTCGTCTGCATATCAAATTTCAGATGTAGTAATTTCAAGAGCTGGAGCACTTGCAATTTCAGAATTATCGTTTTACAGGAAGCCAACTTTATTTATACCATCTCCTAATGTATCCGAAAATCATCAAGAAAAAAATGCAGAATCTCTTGTAAATGATAATGCAGCATTGATGGTTAGAGAGGATGAATCTGACGAAAAATTTTGGCCATTCATAAAAAAACTGATCGAAGATGATCTTTTAAGAAAAAAATTATCTAATAATATTTCGAAAAACTCATATCCTAGAGCTACTACAGAAATAGTCAATCTGTTAAAAAAATATTCATATAATGATTACTAAATATCCAATATACTTTATCGGGATTGGAGGAATTGGGATGTCAAGCTTGGCTCAATTTTTTATAAAAAATGGTCATACAGTAGGTGGGTACGATTTAAATCTTTCTGAAATTACAGAAAAATTAAATGACTTAGGAGCTAGAATATCAAACAATGATAGTTTAAAAAGTATTCCTGATGTTTTCAAAAAAAATAAAAATACATTGGTTATTTATACACCTGCTGTTCCACAAGATTTAGCTATTATTAAATTCTTTAAAAAGAAAAAATTTACAATAAAAAAAAGAGCTGAAGTACTTGGTGAAATATCAAATGGCAAAAAATGTATTGCGGTTGCTGGAACTCATGGAAAGACTTCTACTTCAGTTTTACTTAGTCATATTTTGTTAGAGTCAGGAAAAAAAATCACCTCTTTTGTGGGAGGTATATATGAGAATATGAAAACAAATTTTATTTCCAATGGCAATGATATTGTAATTATTGAAGCAGATGAATTTGATAAATCATTTATGCATTTAAACCCAGACTACATTGTACTAAACTCGATGGATTCAGATCATCTTGATATTTATGGTTCTCATGATGAAGTCGTAAGCACCTACAAACAATTTTCAAAGAAAGTAAAAATTGAAAATAGATATGTTCGATATGGTTTAGAAATAAAAGGTAGAACTTTTGGAATTGAAAAAGGAGAATATAAAATTTCTAATGTTAGCTTTCTTGATGATAAATTCTTTTTTGATTTTGAGTCCTCAAAAGTTAAAATCAAACAAATTTCCACAAACTTTTATGGTAAACATAATTTATTAAATATTGCGGCAGCAATTTCAGTCGCTTTGAAATTTGATTGTTCAGCAAATGATATTATAAATTCAATAAAAACCTTTGAGGGAATATCTAGGAGATTCTCAATTAAATTAAAAACCCCAAAAATTATTATTGACGATTATGCCCATCACCCCAAAGAAATTGATGCTGTTTATGATACTTTGACTGAAATGTATCCGAAATCCAGAAAGCTTGTTGTTTTTCAACCACATTTATTTTCAAGGACAAAAGATTTTGCAAATGAATTTAAATCTTCTTTAAAAAAGTTTGATGAAATTATATTATTAAAAATTTATCCAGCCAGAGAAAAATCAATTGAAGGAATTGTAAGTGAAATTTTATTGGACAAAGAACATCATTTTTCTCAAGTTTTAGATAAAAATCGAGTTCCTGAAAAAGTTATTCAATCAAAATCAGATGTTGTTGTTTTTCTTGGTGCTGGAGATATTTATAAAATTACGAAAGAGGTCGTCAAGAAATTTAAAAATTTAAAAAGTGTATAGATATTTATTTTTTGTTGTTTGTATAGCCTTGATTTCAGCTTTATTTTTCTTAAATATTAATAATAAATCAAGGGTTATTGAAATTGGAAATATTAGGATTGATAAAAATCCTTATGAAATAATTTCTATGGATTCAGTTAATAAAATGTTGAAACTTGAAATTAATTCTAATAAAATTAAGTTTAAAAGAGATTTAAATTTGAAAAGAATTGAAAATAAATTAAATCAAAACAGCTTAATTGAGAATCTTCAGATATTTGTAACAATTAATGGAGAGGTTAGGACTATTGTAAAACCCAAGATGCCAATATTGAGTGTTCATGGACTTGAAAAATATTTTTTAGATAAGCATGGTAAACAATTTCCAATTTCAATTGATAAAAATTATTATACGATTCCATTGGTTTTTGGAAAATTTAAATCTCAAGAACATTATGATTTGGTAAATGCGATCGATAAAATTTATAAAGATAAATTTATGTTAAACCATATTAAAAACTTTTTTTTTACTAATGGCGAATTATTTTTTAAAACTTTTTCTAATAATTATGATGTAAAAATAGGTTCGTTTGATGCTATTGAAAAAAAAATTAATAACTACAAGGTTTTTTATGCTAAAATGAAGGATAGTTCACTTATTGAAGAATACTATAAAGTCAATCTTCAGTTCATAAATCAAGTAATTTGTTCTAAATAAATTAAAATGAAAAATAGTAAAATAGCAGTTGGATTAGATATCGGGACGACAAAGATAGTTGCGATGATGGGCGTCAAAAATGAATACAATAAATTAGATATAGTTGGAATTGGTAAATCTAAAAGTCGTGGAGTCCATAGGGGTGTAGTTAATAATATAACTCAGACTATTCAATCAATTCATTCTGCTGTGCATGAAGCAGAAGCCTTATCTGGACAAAAAATTAATAGCGTTGTAGTTGGAATTGCAGGTCAGCACATCAGAAGTTTACAACACAGCGATTACATTACAAGAACAAACCCAGAGGAGGTAATCGATGAAGTTGATTTAGAAAGGTTAAAAAACCAGGTATTTAAGTTAGTAATGCTTCCTGGTGAAGAAATAATTCATGTTTTACCTCAAGAATATAAGGTTGATGGTCAAGCTGAGATAAAAGAACCAAAAGGAATGTATGGTGGCAGGCTTGAGGCAAATTTTCATGTTGTAGTTGGACAAGTTTCGTCTATCAGAAATATTATGAGATGTGTTAAATCTGCTGGAATTGATTTTGGAGGAATTACCTTGGAACCAATTGCCTCTTCTGATTCTGTGTTAAGTATTGAAGAAAAAGAAGCTGGAGTTGCACTAATTGATATTGGTGGTGGTACCACAGACCTAGCAATTTTTAAAGATGATATAATAAGGCATACTGCTGTAATTCCATTTGGAGGAAATATAATCACAGAAGATATTAAGGAAGGTTGTTCTATTATTGAAAAGCATGCGGAACAACTAAAAATTAAATTTGGTTCTGCATGGCCTGGTGAGAATAAAGAAAACGAAATTGTTTCAATTCCAGGACTTATTGGCAGGGAACCAAAAGAAATTTCCTTAAAAAATTTATCAAAAATCATTCATGCAAGAGTTCAAGAAATTATACAACAAGTTTATTCTGAGATTAAAAACTATGGACATGATCATCCAAAGAAAAAACTTATTGCTGGAATTGTTTTAACTGGTGGTGGAAGTCAGTTAAGACATTTGAAACAACTGGTAGAATATATAACTGGAATGGATACTAGAATTGGTTATCCCAATGAGCACTTGGCTGGAGATACTGATAAAATGACCGCAAGCCCTCAATATTCAACTGCTGTGGGATTGGTAATGAATGCAATTGAAAAACAACAAAATCAAATTCAAGAATTTGAGAATAATAACAATAATGACAACAAAAAAAATAATGATGATAAGACTAAACCTAAAACAAATACAAGCATCATTGAACGATTTACAGAAAAACTTAAAACATTTTTAGAAAGCGCAGAATAGAACTATGGAAAATTTGACTTTTGACCTACCAATAAATAAAAGTAATTTGATAAAAGTTGTTGGTGTTGGTGGTGGTGGTAGTAATGCAATAAATTACATGTATAACCAAGGTATTAATGGAGTAGATTTTGTTGTTTGTAATACAGATTCTCAAGCACTACAAAACAGTCCTGTCCCTAACAAAATTCAGCTTGGAATAACCTTAACAGAAGGGTTAGGAGCTGGAGCTGATCCTGAAAGGGGAGCTCAAGCTGCTCTAGAAAGTATGGATGAGATAAACCAAATGCTAAATATTAATACAAAGATGGTTTTTATTGCTGCAGGAATGGGTGGCGGTACAGGTACTGGTGCAGCGCCAATTATCGGAAAGCTCGCAAAAGATTTAGGCATTCTTACAGTTGGTATAGTAACGATTCCCTTTCAGTTTGAGGGAAAAACTAGAAATATTCAAGCGCAGGATGGTATTAAAAAATTAAGAAATAATGTTGATTCATTAATTGTTATTAATAATAATAAATTAAGGGATGTGTATGGCGATTTGGGTTTTAAAAAAGGTTTTGCAAAAGCAGATGAAGTCTTGACAAAGGCAGCAAAGGGAATTGCAGAAGTAATTACGAATCACTACACGCAAAACATAGATTTAAAAGACGCCAAAACAGTTTTAGAAAACAGTGGAACTGCTATAATGGGTTCAGGGAGTTCGTCAGGTGATAACAGAGCAAAGAAGGCTGTTGAACTTGCTCTGGATTCTCCACTTCTAAACGACAATAGAATTTTAGGCTCAAAAAACGTGTTACTTCTTATTGTTTCTGGTGAGGATGAAGCAACTATTGATGAAATTAACACGATAAATGAATTAATTCAATCTGAGGCTGGCAGCACAAACATAATTATGGGGTTAGGCGAAGATATAAATCTTCAAAATGAAATTTCAGTAACAATAATCGCAACAGGTTTTGCTCCAGATTTGCAACAAGATATAATTCACTCTGAACCACAAAAAATTATTCACTCTTTAGACAATGAACAAGAACTCCAACACGAGCTTGGTTCTGGACAAATTCAAATGTTCGACTCTACATTAATGAAACATGAGGAAAATATTGAAAGAAAATTTGAGGATTATATTCCAACATCTGATGATATTAAATCCATCGAGACTGATTGTGAGATAGTTAAAAACAAAATATCTGTTAAAATAAACGAGTTTGATAATTTTGTAGTTAATGATATTTCAGATGATGTTTATGATATTGAGGTTTTAAATTATGAAGTTGTAATTGCTGAAAATTCAGATTCATTGTCAATAGTTGATTTTCCCTTGCAACAAAATTTAAAAGAACAAAAAGTTTTGTTTCATTTAAATAAAGATGAAAAGATTGTTGATCAGAACGATGAAGAGGAGAATGTTAAAAGATATGTACTTAAGCTTGAAGAAGAAGATGAAAAGAATGAAAATAAAAATTTAAAAGAGGAATCAAATAAATTCTCTCCAATTAATAATTCAATAGCTGAAGGGTTAGCTAGAAGAAAGGAAGAACGAAAAAATAAGTTGGTAGATTTTAATTATAGATTTAATAAAAATTTAAAAACTGAAGAACTTGAGAGAGAGCCAGCATATAAACGACAGAAAGTAGATTTTAACAGTGAGGAAAATGAGTCTTCAATATCAAATACAACAATAGGTGAAGATAGTAGTAAAACAGATGTATTAAGGACAAATAATTCCTTCTTGCATGATAATGTAGATTAATATGAGATTAGAAGAAAAGGTTAACGAAAAGCTAAAAGCAGCAATGAAATCAAAAGATAAGATTTCCTTAGAGTCATTAAGACTTATAAAATCAGAAATATTATTATTAAAAACTAAATCCGGAAATTCAAAACTAAATGAGGATGATGAATTAAGGCTTATTCAAAAAATGATTAAACAAAGAAAAGACAGTGCAAATATTTACGATAGTAAAGGACGTAATGATTTAGCAACCTCTGAGTTAAATCAAATCAAAATTATTAGTCAGTTTTTACCAAAACAGTTAGAAGAAAGTGATATAGTTGATATAGTTGATAAAATTATTGTTGATTTAAATGCAAGCGGTATGAAAGATATGGGTAAAGTTATGAGTTTAGCTAGTCAAGAAATGATGGGTAAAGCAGATGGAAAAACAATATCATCTATTGTTAAATCCAAATTATCTTTGTAAAAATTAAATTATTTTTGATATTTGGCCCAGTAGTTCAACTGGATAGAATGTCAGATTTCGGCTCTGATGGTTGGGGGTTCGAATCCTCCCTGGGTCACAGTATATTTCCAAGACTAATTTATTTTGATTTAGTTGCCTTATTACACAATTAACAATCTAAAAAATATTCGTGCGGTTTATAATTTTTTTATTTTTCTTAATTTTTTCTGATTTAGTTCAGGCTCAAGAACGTAAAAAATTACAGTCAATGTTTACTGATGAGGTTCCCATTATTGATGGGATACTTTCTGAAGATTTATGGAATAATTTAAACCCTGCTACTGATTTCACATTGATGTGGCCTGAAACCAGGAATGGTATTAAAATCCCAAATGAATTCAAAACAACTGCATATGTTTGTTATGATGACAATGCGATTTATGTAGGGGCTATTCTTAAACATCCAAATATTGATAAAATGCCAAAAGAATTAAGTCAACGCGATGAAATTTGGAATGTTAACGCTGAGACCTTTTTTGTCACATTCAGTACATATAATGACGATTTAAATTTTTTTGGATTTCAAGTTACGAGTGCAGGTACAATTGGTGATGTTTACTCCTCAGGAACTATAGATTCAGATGATTTTTTGTATGATACGGTTTTTGACGCTAAAATAAATATCAGTTCAGATGGTTGGAGTTTAGAGATGGAAATACCTTACAGTGCAATTCGATTTCCAAAAAAAGAAGTACAATTGTGGGGTTTAAATTTTGGTAGAAAAATTCAAAGTTTAGATGAAACTTATGTTTGGAGCCCAGTTAATGTAAATGAACTTGAATATCACGAATCCAATGGAACTCTTAAAGGAATTAAAAATATTAATCCCCCATTGAGAATGTTTTTTTATCCATACATACAATCATCTGTTAATCTTCAAAGTCGATTTAAAACATCATCATCATATATGGCAGGAATGGATTTAAAATATGGCTTGAGTAGTAGTTTTACTTTAGATGCATCTTTGATTCCGGATTTTGGTCAGGTTGAATTTGACAATGTAGAACTTAATCTAGGTCCTTTTCAGCAACAATTTGATGAAAATAGAGCCTTTTTTACTGAAGGTGCAAACTTATTTAAAATTGCTGACGGAGATATGGGGGGTGGTTCTTTTTTTTATAGCCGAAGGATTGCAGAAAAAATTTCGTTAGAGGATAATTTACTTGAAGAAGATGAACAATTTTATAATTTTGACAGTACACCGCAACTTCTTAGTACAGTTAAAGTTACTGGAACAACAAGTAAAAATCTGAGTATAGGTTTCTTAAATGCCATAACTAACAAGTTAGATGTAGAAATTGAAAATTTGTCATCAAATGAAACAAGAAAACAAACAATACAGCCTTTGGTTAATTATAACGTGCTTTCGCTGACAAAGCAATTGTTAAACGATTATTCATCAGTAAGTGTAATTAATACTAATAAAACTGGTGGAGACGGATTGTATGGTAATAATATTGCATTTGTAGCAGACATATTTGATAGTTTCAGAGATTTTAATTTTAAGGTTAAGACTTTTGGTAGCCTGACTCCAAAAATAAATAACAATAATGGATTTAGATATGGAATTAGTTTAAGTGAATTGAAAGGAAATTTTAGATACAATATCAGTTGGTGGGGTGTTGATAAAAATTACAAACAAAATGAGTTGGGATATTTTAATTTTACTGATCACCAAAGCTATTCCGCAAGAATTAGCTATCAAATTCTGAACGAGTATGGATTTCTTAGAAAGTATAGTAATTATCTAAGATTTCAAAATACGCGAACATTACATTCATTTGAAAGAAAATTATGGGGCTTGAGATTTGGAAATGATTTTTCAACAAAAAATTTAATGGTATTTGAAGCGGATTTTGCCTATTCTTCAACTACTAGAGATTACGATAAACCCAGAACAAACAATCGTTATATCGTGGAACCTGAGAATTTTCAGGCAAAACTTGTTGCACAATCAAATAAAAATAAAAACTTTTCATATAGAGTTCAATGGAATAAATTTGATTATTTCAAAGAAGATTTTAATGAGAGAAAATCTCAAAATAGAATATATATATCTACACTTTATCGTTTTTCAGACCGATTTTCGCTTGAATTAAAATCAAACTATATTGATTTCAAAGGAGATATTGGATATTTAGAGACTATCAATGAAGATATTTATTTTGGAAGAAGAAATATTAAGTCTGTAGAAAATAATATTGATTTTAGCTATTTTTTTGACAGTAAAAAATGGGTTAATCTAAAATTAAGAAACTATTGGAGTAGGGCTAAATATGATAATTCTTTGTTTTTACTAAATGTTAACGGAAAAAGAACCCAAGTTGACTATTCATTATTAGAGTTTAATCCTAACACCAACTTTAATATTTGGAATTTAGATATAAGCTTTGAGTGGTGGTTTGCACCTGGCAGTAATATGATATTATTATACCGTAACCAGTTGTTTAATAACGACAACTCAGTTGGGTTGGATTACTTACAAAGCTTAAATAATCTTTTTGATTTTAATGCGCAACATCAGTTATCTCTAAGAATAAATTACCTTATTGATTTCAATCGTAAAACAAATATACTTTGATGTCCAAATTCTTGATTTTACTATTGAAAATTAATAACCGTCATTCTGAACTAAATTTGGATTAATTTGAATTTCAGATGCTGGAATGGGCCATCTAATTTCATGTGGTGTAATATGGTTGTTCCAATCTACTTTTCCAGTTCCAAGTCCAAGATGCCATTTTCCTATTACTGCAGTTTCATAACCCTGTTGTATAAGCATTTTTGAAGCGTACACCTGAATTACCCAAAGCCTTTATATGTGGCGTTTTCGCTT
>MDTB01062815.1_pt1 | contig 44896 bp, 21 predicted proteins | sample 811161 | NCBI WGS metagenome assembly MDTB01 (sample SAMN05326650, study PRJNA326480) | marine metagenome | isolation source: seawater | place: Mediterranean Sea | collected 2009 | reverse complement strand
TGCCTATTTCTATAGAGCCGTTACCCTCAGTGATCTGTATCTGGTTAGCAGCGCCAGTAATACTAGCATTAACCCATTTTGATTGAGTGTCGTCATATATGGCAACCTGACCACTAGCTACATTGTTTAAGTCTATATTCGTGTCGAGAAGCTCGTGGAACTCATTTTTTCCTTCTAGCTCTGCGTCAAGATTCGCAACTGCAGTATCAAGAGCCTCTAGTGAAGCGTGGACCGTTGTGTCCCCGGCGGGTAAGTTTGTTGGATTGGCAAAAGAAAAGGCAGATGCGCCTCGAGCTGTGCCTCCCCCTACAAGAGTCCTAAGCCCTCCAATGTCGTCCTTGAGTGAAAATGGAGTGCTAGACTTAGGCTCTCCGGTAAAAGACCCTTCTGGCCAGGTCCAATCCTCCCCTCTTCCTAGAGAGATAGTGTCTGCAGCTATTTGTCTTATCCAGGCTTTAAGCAAGCTGTCGTCGTATGGCTCTGGCTCTTCCTGAGGGTCTACATCATCAAGACGGTTCTCCATGGCATTAAGCCTTCCCGTTAGTGAGCTGTAACTATCTAGAAACATCTCCTTTACGGTCTTAGGCCTGCTACTGCTACTCTTCCAAAAAAGTCCACCCCAATCAGCGGGTGAGCTCCCAAGGTCCATAAGAATATTCGCCCCGTCAATTCCATTAGCCCAAGGATTAGGTTCACTGGATCGAAGAGATGAGGACATTCGCCCTCCTGTTCCACCCTCAAGAGAGTTTAACAGCGTGTAGAGCTCGTTAAACTCGCCTACGATAGCATTTTGCACAGCCTGGATTTCAAGCAGACTTGCTGATATGTTTGCGCTCGTAACAGCTAGGTCTCTTGGGATTGAACCTGTTAGTATTTTCTTAATGGGCATTATCTTACCATCTTTATCTCGTAGCCCTCAAGAAGGGGGGAGATTGTTTGATCATCTGTCTGAAGAACGGCCTTAAAGGTTATACCCTCTGCAATCGTTGCGGCAACAGGCCTTTTTACCACAGTAATTCTTTCTGGAACTTCATCGTTGCTGGAAGCCTCTGGGTTTACCAGCATTGAGATCGCCTTTGAGCGAACTATGTTAGGTGCCTCTCCTTCAATAACGTCTATTATTGCAAACTTGCTATAGTCTGACCAGTGTAATCCGTCTAGGTCAAAGGGGGACACCTGGCTCATGTAGTGAGCAGCATATCGCTCAAACCCGGCATAGACCCTCTCGCCAAGAAAACCCTCCGTATAAGTTAGCCCTTCGATTAGAAGTCTTTGATTATAAGGATAGAATGGGTCAAACATTGTTGCACCTCCGTCAAGCACAGGGGGGCCATGCAGTCCATTATCTCCGTACAGCCTCCTGACGCCTACGTACTCATTTCTAGCCTCGTTGAATTCTGCCACTGAATCAAAACCATCTTTTCTAAACCAATGCTCTGGGCTTATCGTAATATGGTGGCATCCTGTCGCAAAGTGGACAACGCCTCTTACCGGTCGTGAGTTTACGGTAATATACCTATTTCCAAAGTCAACATTCACCCCACCCGGATTCGTGACTGAGACGTATGTTGAATAGAAGTTTTCCTCGGACTTTGTCCAGCCAGCTGGCACGACCTCTCGGCTGGCAGAGTTTATGGAAAGATTTGAAGTCCTATCACCGACATTTCTCCACACTTCTATCCAATCGTCCCTGCTTGTCGAGTCCATTACTGTCACATCATTTACGTCTATTTCAGAAACTAGTATACCTCGCCCAACCGAGTCACGACTTCTGTAGTCTATACTAATGCCATCAGGCTCAAGTCCTCTTGACATAAGAGTCGCCTCATGCTCGGCCCTGTCAATTGTAGTTATATCTGCAAGGACTGCACTAATTCCAGCATCGTCAAGATCCCTAAATGGGCTTACCATTTGAAAACCAGTATGGGTAAAGTCGCCATTTCCATCCGGGATAGCCATGGATAGGTAAAAAGTTGCGCTAGTCGATGGGGGCTGCTCATAGCAAATATCAGATATGATAGCTTTAGTAAATTTAATTGGACTCCCGTCTGAAGCTTTAGGAAAGAAGGTCTTACTCTGAAAGACTGAGCTATGCCTATAAACTCTTGTTTCATTTAGTACCCTAAGGCTTGAGAGTCCAAATACGTAGTTATACCCATCGTTGCTCTCTGAGGTCCACGCTTGTTTTGATAGGTGTATCTTAAGAAATCTAAAGTGTATTTTACGAAATGTATAATTTACGACACCAGCGGTTCTTCTGATCCGCTCTTGCACAGGAAGGTCTTCCCAGGTTTCACCGTCTCTGGAATACTGTATTAGAGTCTCAACGGATTCTCCGAGTATAAATGGCAGTATAGAGATACCCTTTGCAGCTATAGGTTCATTTCCCGCAGTCTCAATTATGATTGCTATTGTTGCGGTAATCGGCTCATTAGCCCTCATTGTATAAAGTGTAGGCTCTGTTTCATCTAGGTTTAAAAAGCTATCAGGGTTAGATATTTCAGTGATTGGCACTCCTCTTACTTGAGAGATAGGACGAACGGTTGCGCCCTCAAGGGAGACTGCAGGTAACACTGCAACATCCCCGCTGTCTGTAGCTATTGAGACCGCTCTTCTTTCTGGGTCAAAAGACGCCTCTGTTTCATCAAGGTCTATAAGCCTATTGTTTTCAAAATCGTCGCCAACAACAAAAAGCGTCCCCTCAGTATCCTCTGTAAGAAGAAGCATCCTGTTAATCTCACTAGTTAAGCTATCTATTTCTGACTCTATATTCCTAAGAGAGACAAGCGTATCATTTACGGAAAGAATATAGCCCTTCTCTATTTCCAATCCTGTGTCGTAAAGTACGTTTAAATCTGAGTAAAGAGCCCCCATTAATCCGTTTACTCTTGATGCAGAGAGCTCTGACTTGAACGGGAATGAAAGATTCTTTTGGGAGAGTATTGGCCTAGAGAGATCCAGTCTTATACTATCAGATGGATTGGACGGATCTTCTACTATTAAAAGATCTTCAATTTTAGCATTGATTTCAGGTTCTGTCGGAACTTTTAAGTTTTGAAGAAAGTTTATAAGAACAGACTGAGTTAAATTTGCTCTATATGTTGCCCTTATACCCATTACACACCTCCAATATTTGAAAGTCTTGGGTCCACCGTTGTTCCTATTAGAGCGAGGTCTCTTAGGATTGGGGAATAAAACTCAAGAAGCTCACTGTTATCAGCTGGTTCTATTGCTATATCATATGCTGCTATTAAGGATAGGAAGTCGGTTTGAAACCTTGCGACATCAATCGTCCAGCCTGAATTTAAAGTGAACGAAGATTCAGATCTAGTAAAGTCCCTACCCTCTTCTAGCGGTGCTGCTATCCTGTAGGACAGAAACAAATCTGAAGATAGGAACCTTATCCCAACACTTGGATTGTCTGGATCATCACCCCCTATCGTATCATTGTTAATATCATCTGGAGTCCTAAGAACCTCAAAGCCCTTAGCTCTGTGAATAGTAGCTCCGGCCATACTTGACCATGGGGTGTCCTCAGGTAAAAGTTGAAGCCCAAGTGGATCCTGGATTATCCTAGGAGTGTAATTTACAGAAAAGTAAGAATCTCTAACTAGCTCAGGTATGTCTTGAAACTCTATCGCTCCATTTATATATGGAACTTCATACCTTAAAGCATCGGCAAGAACTCCAGATGCCTCTCTAGAGCGTATGGTACCCGGGACGACAGGAGTGGATAGAAATATAAAAGAATGACTTCCGTCGTCTGACAGAAGGCTTTTAAGTGTAAAGTTTTCTAACTTTAAGTCTATTGACGAGGGGGTATAATTTGGATCTGTAATAATAATTGAGTTTTCATCCAAAAGGTACCTGTATGACGTTAGCTCAATTTTGCTTTTATAGTGAACCTCAACCGTGACCGCCGGAGCCCCTCCTGAGGACCGAGCAGGTGCAGCAAGATAGACCTCTCCTGTACCCATATCAACGCTAAAGCTTTCTTGAATATTGTTGCCTTGCAACGGCTCAAACTCTGTCTCCCCATTTTGAAAACCAATTCGAGTGTATCCAATAATACTTTCAGGATCTTGGGCGCTTGGCCCACGGACGGCAACAACTACTACCGCAGATGACTCTACATCAATCTTTAAAGCCTTTTCACCCGGCGGGATTGTCAGTGTCGTTTGACTGCATTCTGCATAGCTTAGGCCAGCTCCAATACTCCCAAGACCTGGAACCCAGTGAATTTTTGTCATTGAAGGATCTTTTGCAGCAGGATAAGGGGGTGATATCTTATACATGCCCGAAGAGCCCTCTAGTGAGGTTATGCAAGACAAAGGAAGGGCGCGTATGCTAATTTCAACCCCCGGTGCTGCAGCCTCTCCGCTTAGCCCTACAGCACTGCTGCCAAAAATAAGTCTTGGGGCATCAGGGGTGTCATCATACAAAACTTCTTTTAGGACTTCGTTTTGCCCTTCTGTGAAGGTCTGGACGACTTGAAACTGGACTCCGTCAACGAAAACCTGGATAAGATCTCGGTCTATAGCGTAAGGAATAGGATAGCTTCTATGCTCTCCGCTTGAGCCTTTTCCAAGCCCAACTATAGTTGGAGGAAAGTCGTATCCAACAGTGCCTCCCCCAAGTAACCCAAGGCTTAACTTTGTTTCAGGGGTACTTTCAAGTCCCTTCCTGCTGCTGTTTCTTGGGATTCCAAACGTTTCTACTGAAACCTTAGTGCCAAAAATATCAGGCTCTGGAAGGAACCCTTCTGGAGATCGCTTCATCTCACCTCGAAGAAGGATGCTTTTTGTCACCTTGTCAAACTCGACAACCTCTCCAATATCAGTATTGCTGGAAGTAAGCGGTGTGATTTTACTCCAGGTCGCCCCTCTATCAGCAGAAACTGAATAAATGGTCTCATCTAAGCCTGACCTCGCCTCTAATATATTATGCAGGACCCCTACTGCAAAGACCTCCTTATGAAAATCTATTTGCTTAAAAAGAAACTCTCCAGACTCTCCATACTTTACTCTTTCTATTGAAATTTCTCTAATTCCAATCGCAGAAGAAAGATCTTGATCTTCTGCGTCATCATCCCTCTGATTAAAACCGGGCGGCATACTAAGCGAGATTGTTACACTTTTAATCCTTCTTGGAAGGAAGCTGAATTGACCAATACTTGGATCGCTAGAGTTTGCTCTAGATAAGCTTAAGTTGGATTTTTGAGTCCAAGCTTCGCTTTGAATTTCATCTTTAATTGACTCTCCACTACTTCCCAGTGTGGCCGAGACCTTAATATCTGTAATTGACACCCAGTCCATTGTGCCAAAGTTGACGGGTCTAATTATTATCCTGTTGGCAATTTCAATTTTTTCTAGCTCGAGCTCTAGCTCGAGGACCGTAGATTCTTCCGAGCCTGGAGGGCGGCCGTATAGAAACCAGGTATGCTCGTCTCCGTCCGACATTATGTTTACTCGTGCGAGCCCTATGCCACTTCTTCCCTCTGTATTAAGAAGTCCACTTTCAAAGTCTCCTGTAGATGAAAATATTCCATTACTGAGACCAACTGCTCGTGCATTCTTTACTTTAAGTTTTGCAACCCCTTCCTTTACAGGAGGTAGCGTCAGCGCTCCTTCAGTTGAGCTTACTACGCATTGGGGCGAGTCTGGGTCTGGGGGTAAGACTAGTTCAGACTGTGTTTCAAAGGAGAACTTTTTGTAGAAATTAGAAGCAGAGGCCTTTCCGTTATACAGCCTTAATGTGCCAATACTGCCGCGAAGCTCTCTGATTTTCTGGAGCATGGCCTGCTCTCTTCTGACCACAGTATTATGCCCGTCAAGAAAGGCTTTGCCTAAACTTCCCGCTATTCCAAATAGTGCCTGAATGTCTATTAAAGCCTCTCTGCAGGCCCTGTTAATATAGTCTGCTGTGGGTCGAGTTCCTGGAAATACTTTTTGAAATTTAAATATAGGCTCTACATTCTCAGCATGCAGAACTGCAAGACTTCTTCGATAGCCAATATCATCAAATACTGCGAGAGGCTCTCCGCTGACGTCCAGGTTTGCGTTAGCTACAGCATTTGCAAGCTCGTTTAAGACGACCTCTCCCCTAACCTTTTTAATCTTAGGTATCCTCACTGCCTCTCCCCTACTGAAAGCGTATAATTTAACACTGAAGGTCCGAGACGCTTATCACCTGTTGCCCTAACTACTATGGCGAGATTGCACTCACTCCTTACAGCAACACTCTCAACTCGTCTGTGAATCTCGACTATATTTCCAGCTCTATAGTTAGTTTGCCCTAAAGGGTCTGTGTAATTAGGCGAAAGTGCCTCATCGCACCAGTGAGGGATGTACCTAGCAGTAAATTCAGCATTAATGTCAACATGTTCTGCAAGCACTATAGAGGTCGGAACCTCATAGGCTACCTCATTTGCAGCTACAACATTTGAAATCCAAAAGTCATTTACTGGAACAAGCGGAACTCCATCTCTCATCAGTGTTATGTCCTCAACCTTAAGAACTCGGAATCTGAGGGTTGCACTATTGTCGGCTCGAAGGTAGATTAGCTCAAAAGTGTCAGTTTTGTCTATCGGCAGAATCGGAATTCTCTTACTTTCTACTAGCCTTGATGAGCTGCCATACTCCCTGTAATGTAGATAATACTCAATCACACCCCTTTCGCTATTATTTGTTTCAGATGAAAGCTGAAAGATGCTCTGATTTAGCCCCCTAAGTGTTCTTGATGCATAATACCCGTTTGCCCCTTGTCTTACATATGACACCTCCACTAGGCCTATCGTAAACCTATAGGTATAAGCTTCAAGCCCACCTATATCTTCTCGGTGATGCTCTCCTTGATGGAAGGCTATTGAGATTTCTCGTAGTTGACTTTCAGGGAAGATTACAGTCAATGTTCCAGTCTCTCCGGTAGGGACGCTAAAAAGCTCTACAACACTTCCATCTGCTTTTGTGGCCTTAATTTGCCTAACACTTCCGGACGCTACATCAATCTTAATGTGATTAACATTTGCCCCGCTGTCTGCAATAGAAAGCACTAAGGCTAGGCTCGCCCCAGTAGTCATAGGGCTGTCTTTAATTACCTTGTGCTCCCAGGCTAGTGCGCCTCCCCTCCGTATACGAAAAATGTCTTCGTCATCATTGAATCTTCGATCATAATTACTGTCACTGGGAGTTGTGGATCCCACGCTGCCAGCTCTATGGATTTCAACCGTTCTTTGATTTCTAGGGAAGTAGACAACATTACGGCGATTTACAATGGGAAGGACTAGAGACTCAGAGCCTGAATCTACAAGCATCATTTCAGATAGATTTGGGACTAATTGTCTTAAGTAGTCTCTAACAAGGACCTCCCTTAAGGGGTCACCAGGGTCAAGCCCCTCACTATCCCCATGATCAAAGTCATCTGCTAAAGATGACATCTCACCAGCAAAAGTTGTTGTTAAGGATTTAATCCTGAGAACCTCTGTCCTGGCCTCTCGAAGCATTACACGCAGCTTTTCAACAATTTCATGCTTATAGTAGTCAGACTGAAGGGCGCCTGCCTTTAATATTGTGTCATACTCTCCAAATAAAGCAGTCAGGTCGTATGAAATGTCAGTAAAAAACCCTTGAAAAACCTCAGAAGCAACTGCCCTTCCAGGTCTTGTCCAAAATCCCTTGTATATGTTGGGCGCAGGCTGACCTACGATCTCTCGTATATCAGCTTCATATTGAGCTCGGACCTCTTCTGTTGTAATGCCATCGGTATCTTTTATTTGATTGTATATACGTTTTTTTATGCTTTCAGACTGAAGCTTTGGAATAACTGTAACGTATTTGTCTAATATTGATCCCATGTTAAATTAGGTCCTATTCTGGAATGCAGATTCCAAAGTCATCTTCGTTTAGCTGAAGCTGTCGCCTTTCATTTAGCTCATCAAAATTAAAGTCAAATCTTAAGTGAAAGCTATCTGCGCTTAAGATTTGATACTCTTCATTGCTCGGAGGAGAGATTCCTATAGAGTAATTGAACTTTTGACCAGGAAGTATCCGAGGCCTATATGACTCTCCGTTAATTGGCGGAAACCAGCCTAAATGCAGGTCCTGCTCTCGGACTAATTTTACTCGCTCAAGCACGCTAAAGTCTTCGTTATATCCACATACAGTTAAGCCTGGCCTTAAAATAAAGACCTCATTTGGATCCTGAGGTCCCCAATTGTGGTTGTTATATTTTGCCCACTGGGCACAGTCTTTGGCCTGCTTTTTTGAGCTTCCAAAAAGCTCTGCCTGTGAAAGCTCTTCAAAAGTAAATGAGGTTAACTCTATTGGATAATACCCGTTGTACTGAACGGAAAAGCGCAGCTCGACCCTCCTTCCGGCCTGATTTAATGGACTTGGCGCTATATGCTCCGCGAGAACATACGGATCTCTAATAACAAGTCCAGATGCAAGTCCATTTTTATCAAGCGGCACTTCATTTTCAGTAGAATGTATAAGCTCCCCTGTTGGTCTGAACTCTCTTTGTACAACCCTGTCATCTTCAAGAAAGCTTAACGAATTCTGCCAGCTACTATTGCTCATCTACTCTATCTCCGCAGTAAGAATAGTCGATAAAAGACCGCCAACGGGAGCTATCTCAGCATTTAACATCATGCCTACCGCTCTAGACGGGGCAAATTCTCCATTCTTCCTAATCCTTAACACTAGCACCTCGCTTCGTGCAACCTCAAGTCTTTCTCGCTTTAGCGTAAGGTAGATATACAGACTCTCGTTAATTGATGCGTGAAGGCTTTCGGGTATTGGGATTGTTGCGGATTGCGGAGCTCTATCACTGTCAACCAAGGGCATAGGGAGGTCTTCTTCTACAAACACACTTTCCTCAAGCCCCTCCCTTCCAATCTTAAGCGGTACTGCAGACAAGCGAATATGGAGGCTGTACTGGTTGGAGCCTGTTCGCCCTTGAAGGTTCCTTCTAGCACTTCTTGCAAGAAAGTAATTAATTGTAAGGCTCGAGTCCGCAAGCCCGTTGGCAAGATCTGGAATCTCTACAACTGGAGCTCCATAAATAGAAACTAATGCTTGGTCTTGCGTTAAAGGAAGTATATCAGGACTCCATATTACCGGCGCCCCAAGAACGCTATACTTAGAGGTTGCAGCATCAATGTAGTCATTATTAAGCTCAGAATTTGCAGCACCTTTAAAATTATAATCTTCAAGACTACTTAGCGGGATCAGGGCATTTGCCACCCCAGCAAAGGGTAACTCTCTTTCAGAGAGTGAGTCCTGACAAAGCCATAGGACTTCAGGGTGTAGCTGTCCTGTTGACTCAAGATTGCTTTCTACAATATCTGTAAGTCTGTCATGCTTATTTCGAACATCTATAAAGCTAAGCTCATCTGGCCCCTGTCCTCTTGATATGCCAATTTCTGCTATAATTAGTATGCCTGGAAAAAGCTCAAGAAAAAGATCGTACTGAGAAGAATGTCCAAGCACCTCGTAATTCCGAAGCGCCTCTTGAAGTAGAGATGGGTCTGTATAAAGCGCCGACTCTTCTTCGCCCGGCTCAGTTAGGGCAAAGTGTGACCACTCTGTTATCTCTCCATCTGAATTTACGATGACGTGCTGAACCCCAATTCCAGGGACCCCTGGCGGGAACTCATCTAAAGCCTGGTCTGAAAGCAGGTATATTATTGCTCGACCATTGCGCATTCTTGGATTTAATACAGGGTTTAAATTAAGCTTAGCATAGTCATAGCTCTTCTCCTGATGTGAGCCTCTTATGAAAACGAAATCAGTAGAAGCTAGCTCCATTGGCAGGTAGACAAGGCCCTCTTCTGGGTTTATTGAACCTCCGGCTGAGTAAAGCTCAATTAGCTCTTGGGACACAGAGCCATGTATGGGGAACCATTGATCAAAACGACCTTCCCAGATTCGTCCAGATTGACCTGTTGTAAATCCCCCTCGAACATTAAATTGCTCATCTATGACGATTATATCGAGAGGGCTTATTAGGTCATCATGAACTACGTTTAAAAAGGGCAATTTTATTAGCTTACTGGATATGACCGTAGCGCCAGAGGTTGCCGTATATAACGTCGGCTCTGACGGAAGGAAGGGCTGGAGGTGATACTCCGGTATAGAGTACCTATTTGCACGTCCCTCCTGAAAGCCAACAATATCCCCATCAGTTATTCTTACCGACCATCGCTCGTTAGGCTTTACAACATCTGGCTGTATTGCCTGTATTTGATGTCGTGATAAGGGCTTTATGTACCATGGCCCCTCAAAGCGAAGTCCATTTTCATCTCTGCTGAAAAATATATTATAGTCAAAGCCGTCCTCTGCTCCGATTATGTACTCCGAAGAGTAATAGTAAGACCTGTTAATGTTTTCAGCTTCAACTGTTGCTCGCTCATAGACAGGCGTGTTTCTTAACAACTCCAGCCGTCTAAAGCCGTTTATATCAGTGTACTCAACTGTAAAAAACGAGTGAGTTGATGTTGCTGGATCAACTCCAGACTCCAAATCATGAAATAGCAGCAATTCACCATTTGACAGCGCTATAGTATACCTGTCTGTAGAAACTTCATTTCCAGACTCGCCAAGGACTCTTATTGCGTTGATGTTTTCAATCTCATAATGAAACTTATGCTTATACCAAAGCGGATAAACCCTAGCATCAACAACTTTAGTGAGGTGAGTTATTAAAGCTTCCTTTGTCTTAAAGCTAAACCTTCTATTACTAACCTTTAGCGCCTGTCTGTACCTCCAGCAGTTTTCCGGAAATACAGCACCTTCTGAAAATTCCTGCACATCACGAAGCTGTATATTTTCTGCGGTTAGCTCCTTTGCTCCCACATAGCTTATAGCCACATAGTCGTGCTTTACCTTCGCGACATGAAGAAGTCTTCGATGATCTTGAATTGTTGAAATTCTGACATCTGGCGAAGGTGTGTGCCTTCCTAGCACTTCAACTGGTGAAACTCTGAAGACTACATCCATTTACATAAGTCCATTGATAGTTGCATAGCCTTGTCCCGTTGGGTCGATAAACGCGTCCCACATGCTTGATTCGACCATCCAATAGTCAGTATGCATATCTTCATCAACTTTAACAAACTTGTAAAGGCATCCTGGCCACATCTTCCAGGCACCCATTGCACGATTTTGTCCAACCCATCCACCTTTAATATTTCTAAACTGTATATCTGTGGCAAAGGAGGAGAAACTAAAGACGTGAGACCTTTGAGGTTCTTGCGAGATTTCCGATCTAACATAGCCACCATCAAGGGAAGCTGTGCTTACAGATTGAGTGTTCTCATTCTGGCCAAAGCCCCCATTACTATGCCTAGAATCGTTTGAGCCAAGAAGGAAGCAGGCACTTGCCCTCCAGTTTCTATACCGAATCTTATTTGCATGGCCATACGCACATTCTTGATTTTCGTCTGTAGGATAGCCCATATCGCGCCATCCCCTCAGGGCAAGTCTGTGCGCCGGGCTTTTTGCAGACGTATAAGCACCGGGGGGCTCAACTACGTCCTCCGGACCAACACCTTGCTCTTGCGGCCACCATGAGTCAGCAAAGAAGTCAGAGCCTGAATGACTTTGTAGCCTGCCTGGAGACATTAAGATTGAAAAGCTGTGCCCAAGGGGCGCTCGATAGAAGCCTTGAGCAAGGCTGCCGTCAAGAGCGTCAATGTTGAGAGAGTCTACACCCTTCATTGCGAAAGATGCTTGCTCGTCCGCACCAAGCAGTCCTCCATGATCTAAAACTCTATACCCACCTTGAGCACTAGAAAAAGCATTCTGAACGGGACTATTAGGAGGTCCTAGATGGGTAAATATCTGCCCTTGCTGAGTAAATGGCAGTCTTACACCACAATGCTCATTTATAAACTGCTGCCAGCCAACAGGCCTAGTCAACTGATTCTGAGCATGAAGCTCTGCAATAGAGTTAACATCCAGATCGCTATTATCTTGTGGCAGCTCAGGCTTAAAGTCTGTTAGATATGGGGGCATCCAGTCAGGAAGTATGTATCGAGGTCTTCCAGATGTAAACTCAATGAATGGAAACATTACACCACCTGGCATATCGTTATAAGTATTATCCCTGATGGTGTCATAAGTAAACCTTGCCAAATTCGTCCAGCTTTTAACAACTGTAATTCCAGAAGGCATTAGTGCTGGATTTAGTCGCATTCCAAATCTGTTTCCGTAGAAAACATTGTCTGCTATAGGGTCTATATTACTTATTGTATATCCAGTTTGAGGGCTGCCGGTTGTCTTTTTTGGTACCCAACAAGGAAGGCATATAAGCCCTCCTTGTGCTTGCCGTGCACTTGAGTCAATACTTATGGATGCATTGTTGTAGCTAATATCTACGTTTAGTGCTGCTACTGTTGCCCTTGATGCACCTCTTGGCTCATCCTCATATTTTGCTTGATCGCCTGCCGGAACGCTATCTGACAAGGCAGAATGATCACCTACTCGGACAGAGTCCTTACCGAAAACATCAAATGCCTTATCTCCCGAAAGACTGTTATTGCCATAAAGTTCTCCATACTTGTCTCTTGTGACATCTATCTCCCCAACTACAAATAAGGGCTGCTGAATAAGCCCGTCTCCTGGAGCTACTGGCGTGTTTACATCCCTTGGGTCTCCCGGATCATATATTGGAACCTGACCATAATCTTCCCAGTTTGGATCATTTTTTGGAGTAAAGAATGCGTTACCCTGGTTATCAAGCATCTTTCCACCAGGAACCGCAGGATCAGTAGAATAGTAATCCCTTTTTCTTGCCTGAGGGTTGCCGTAAGTATCCCAGTCTGAAGCTCTATTTGCATCAAGATGTCCGGTAATATTGTCATGACTACCAACAATTAAAGTTGTGGTCCTAAGCGCCGCTGCATCAAAGCCGGTATTCCTATGAGTTATCACTTGCTCATATTCCGCCTTCATGTTGTTATTTTCACCATCAGCCGGAAAGGGGAGACTTGAGTAAAGCCTAAGCCAGTGCATGTTTGTATTTTGATCAAGCCTCTCATAGCTATCAAGATAGGAGTTGTCGATCGTAGCATTTGTTGGAAAACTTTTATGAGAGGGCAGTCTTAATCCCCAATGCCCCCAGGTCATGCGACTTATATGCCCTCTTCTTAAGGAGTAAAATGCAGTCCTGAGTTCATCCTCTGGTAGATTTGGATATGCTTCCGGTATCTGAGCTTGGCCAACTCTAGATGGGTGTATGTTATATCCGTTTGAACCGTTCCTGGGTGGTGAGCCCGACGTATTGTCAGGTCCGAGAAAGTGAGTGGGATCATATCTTGTTCTAAAAACGGAACCTTCTGTTAACCAATTTGCAGTTGCCCTAAATAATGAAGCATGACCGCTTAGCACTGAAGGCTCTGTCACCATTCTGGCTATAAGGGCTGTACTATGTCCTGAAGAGTCACTTCCGTATGAAAGAGTCTGGTTTAAAGAGGGTATATTAAAAAGCAAAGAGCTGTTATCAAAAACAAGACTTGGTCCACCCATAGTCCCCACTATGGCCTGCTGTTGCATTACCACGTCACTTTTATTCGGCTGTCTCCCTGGTGACAATGTGCCAAGTCGTGACACGAATTTATTTGGCTTATTTTCACCATGAACCGCCACCGACTTAAACGATGAGACTAGCTCTATTAATTGCAGCCCTCGTTGATACTCTTCTCGATCTTCGTTGTTACTTAAGTCAGCTGCGAAGCTTGTATTTAAGCCCGGCGGAAAGGGTAAAGCTGTGCCTGGCTGATAAGTCAAGGGTAGCGGGATAGACTCTGAGTTAAGCGCATCAGCTGGGGCCTGCCCCAATGTCAGACAGTTGAATGACGCTGTAACATCATGCCTGCGCTGAATCGATCCGTCCCAGCTTGTTCTAAGCAGCCCCGTAAACTCAAGTCTAGTCTTAACTCGCGAGGGTCTAAGTCGCTCTGTGTTGTCAACCTGGTAGCTGACATTATCTGTTGCATTAATTTCAACCATTCTTTCAACTGGCCAGTACGCATCACTTTCACCATTAGGGACCGTGCCTGTCGTCTTAGCGTTAGCAAAAATGTCTTGAGCATGAAGCAGTAGTGAGCCGCTATACAGCTTTAATGGTGGTGGCTTATTTCCAATATTCGTTCGAGGGTGAGTTTTGATTTCACCGTTCTTTGCCCACCCTACGGTTTCACCACTATTTTCTCTTGGGTCGTTGTATTGACGTGTACCTATGGAAAGGGTTCCAACCCTGTCATTTCCATTATTACTACTTTCATCAAAGTAGAGCCCTTTCGGTTCAAACCAAATCCTTGGGTTATATCCGGCTATGTCATTACCGAAGACAATACTGGTTGAATTGTGAGTCCAATATCGAGCCACTGAAAAAACTTCATTCCACCAGACATCCCTAGTATCTGTTGTCGGTGACAGTGGCCAGTTGAGAACCAAGTCCCCAACCATAGAATTGCCCTTGTTTAAAAGATCACCCTCGTTCCATCCGCCTCTATGTAAATATTGCGGAAGGTAGTGATCATACCAGGCAAAGGTTCCAGTTGCCCCTTCTGTAGTCCGAGCCCAAATTGTGCTGTCAAACTTGTCAGTTATAGACTCCATTGAAATAAGATTGCTTTCATCAGAGCCATCATGCATGTGACCCTTCATTCTTACTTTAAGATGTCCAACCGACTCAGCTAAACTTACCCCAGCAAAACAGACCACATATTGTGAGTCCTCAGAAAAGGCTATGTCATTAGGGAGGTTTACCCTAATGCGATGCAGATCTGCTGGATCAACAATGAAGGAAGCCTCTCCCTCATTTATTCCTGACACCCTTCGCAAGAAGCTTTGAACTCCGACCTGATACACCTCCCAGACTGTGGCAAGCCCTGCAGGGATCTTATTATCAACCTGCTCTGTTGCTAAAGTGTGTATCCACTGCGGCACTCTATACTTGGGAACCGAATTTTGATCAACCCACTGAACGTCTTCTAAGTGTCCTGGCCAAAGGCTTAAAACTGAAAGCCCAAAATCAGATCCGGTCGCTCCAGGCTTTAAGATATACTTTATATGAGGGAATGATATCCAAGCATCTGTCGGAATATTGGGATCCACTAAAGAAAGGCTGCAGGCGGTGCTATCGGCAAGTATTTGCTCTAGACAGGGAACCATGCAGACCCCAGAGGATTCAGATGGATTTTCCCTCTGATTACCTGCCGAGATTCCATACCCTACCTTTATGGTCCCTGCTTTGGTTGGATGCCCTATATGCTCTTTTGTTCTGATAATCTTACCGCGCTGCATCCAGTAGACTTCAAGATTTTCTGCGCTAGTAAGAGCGGGATTGTTTGCACGAGGATTATTCGGATCGTGATTAAAGGTAGCCAAGAAGGTGTCGAGCTTATCTGCCGGACCTACAACTCGCTCTGCCTCAGGCTGTCCATTAGCACCTATTAAGGTCTGTACTATAACTTCCGGAGGCCCAGTCGCATCCCCCTCGTCCGAAGGGGGAAAGGTTAATTCAAATTCGCTCTTAAACTCACCTGGAGCAAAATGAAATATCTCAATAACATTTCCTACGGTTTCGGACGGAAGCCCTGTCTGAAGCCATGCTAGGTCTCCAAGCATCCTTGTTATATTAGTGGTACCCGAAAACCCAAACCTGCGCTTATGCCCTCCAGCTTCTCTCATCGTGGCACTTTCAGCAGTAAAGTCCCCAATGATAACACTAAGCTTATCAAAAGCATCATCTATCTGATTTGCCCATGCGTTAAGGAATGCAGCAGTAGGCTGCTGTCCAGGCACAAAGTTTACTGGAATTGGGTAGATGTCAGTTAGCTTGTCTGTCATGTCTTCTCTCGGTTTGCATAAAATTTATTCTATACTAGGGTAAAGTTTATTCTTATACTAGATCTAGGAAACTCTCCGTCCTGCTCCCACTTAAGATTGTCTCCAGGGGAGAATCCATTTAAGGCTAAGTATGCCGTACATGACCCACCTAGTGTTTCTGCTACTTGATCCTCGCTTAAAGCAGGAAGGGCAACCTCAAGATAGTGATCACCCGGAGTTCCGACAGCTGCAGGTTCTACACTTGAAGCAGGAAGTCTAATTACCTTATCAATAACATTTGTAACTGTATTGACCTGGATAATAAAAATGTTTGGCTTCAACCAAAAGTCATCAAGCTGACCTCTCGGTGGCATCTCTACGCCTAGCGTACTAATCGCACCAGGTCTTGTTGCAAAATTATTTGCGTAATGAGTAGCATCTGTAAAGATCCTAATAGTAAAAGCAGTGTCTAGCAAGTAGTCTAATGCAGACTGATTGCCACCTGGAAAGCCCGGATCGTCTCCTGCGAGGGCTAAGAGATTTCCAGAATCATCTTCAATGTGATATATGACAGGCTGAACTGGGGTTAAAAAAGTGGCAGAGTCTAGCCTTGTTCCTCTTAGTCCAATTGGATAAGTATCTCCAACTGTCTGATAGTCTAAGTTTGTTGTATCCGGGTCTATTATCTGAAACTGCCCACGCATGTTCTCATTTAGAGTCAAGCTAAAGCTAAGTATATTACTCTCGAGTAGCGGCTCGCTTGTCGTGTCCGCCCTAACTTGGCTAATCCTGTCCAAAACAAGCCGGTACTGCATTATATTTGTAAGGTCCTTTGGAGGCTGAAAGGTCGTATCAACTCCATCATCCCACCTCCAAGGCAAAGGTAGGGCTCGATCAAATATAATATAAGTTCTATTATTGGTTGTCTCAATATACACAGGAGCTACAACCATAGGCGGGTCTACGGCAAGATTACCTTCAACGTTTTCAGTGTACCTTTCATCACCCTGCAGCCAGACTGAGGCCAGTCCACCCAGCTGATTTTTAGCTCTATAGGGCGCAAAACTATCAGTTGAATTGTTTCTGCTAATCTGGAGCCATGTGTGTTCTAGCTCGCTTCCGTCCGTCATTTCGAAGGTCTTCTTTGAATACTCTGGAACTGAAACTATAAATAGCAGAACCGTAGACGGGTCTGCTATTGATACAAGATCTTCGACTACAATTGTATTTGCAGTCCAGGGAGCGACAGAGTGCCCCTGTGGCTCATGATGTCCATACTCTAAAAACGGATAGGTATCCTTCCAAGTAAAGTTTCCCCCTGGGGGTTCCCTGCTTGTGATGGAGCTATTGTCTATATTTGCAAGCCCAGGTAGGATGTTGTTCTCAGCTGTTGGCGACCAAAGGTTTACGGTAAGCAGATTTCTACTTATATCACCATCCGCAAAAGCCTCAGTGTAAACATTTCCCGCAGCGTCTGTTATACCGCTTTCGTTTGAAAAATTTAACAGACCATCTAAGCTTACAAATTTTAAGCTCACGTTTGGAACTGGCTCTCCATTTTTAGCAGTAACAGTTGCCCTAAGTGGACTAAAGTCCCTTCGCTGAGCGGGAGGAATTCGAAGCGGTCCATAGATGCAGTCTGCCACACTGCTGAGGTCTGTGCTTGTACTTAATGTTATCTTCCAGGGAACAGGAATTTCATTTGCAAGTACAATAAACCCTTGCCTAAGTGTTGTTGTAATCGGATCTATATCAAGCAGTGTATCATCAAAGATTGGCCTAACACCAGGCTCGTCATATGTAATAAGGGGTGCCGCAAAATATGTCGCAGTAACAGTGTCTCCAGAGTCTGGTCTCGCCCCAGGGAACTCTTCCGTTCCAGAGCCAAATTTTACAATCCCAAGATGTCTGTCTAGCTCATACACTTGAGCGTCCGGCACCGGGGCAGTTGACAGATCAAAGACTCTAATCCAAGAGACACCGTTGACTCTAAGATTAAAAACACTGGGAGAGTCTGGGTATGCTCCGAATTGCTGGACCGGAAAGGTGGGGAGATAGTACTCGACCCCCTGTCGCCTAGGATCTGAGCTAATGGTCAACTCTATCGAAGAGTGCGGAATTGAGACATCTTTGTTAAACTCAAGCCTACAGTCTGACATCTCCTGGAGCATGCCATGACCGTAATCTATGCGAGGCTCCTGAGAGTCAAGTCGGAGCCTAATTAAAACAAAAGCATTTTCATACTGAATGCTATAGTCACCTGAAGCCCTACCTGGACCAAATAGCGTGTGGGCAGGCACACGCCTTTTAAAGACATCTGGGCGACTTAGGGTTATTTCGTGCCACGGTGCCGCAGTAAAATCAAGCCTCCACATGTGAGACCACTCATTTGGAGCCACTTCTGCTATTGTTATAGGGAGTGATGCAAAACTAAAATTCACCCTATCCGCACTGCCTATAACAAGCTTAAATTCACTTTTTGTCGGGTCTGTCGTACCATTTAACTCTCTTCCGTTTTCCGTTAAGGGGGTAAGAGTTTTTACCATACTGTAGGTTTCGCCAATCCTAACACCTAGCGTGTCTGGATCTCTTTCCAGGTAGCTACACTGTATAGGCACGGTTACATCAGGAATACTAGGCAGCGACATAATGCTGCCGATCTTGTTTGACTGACGTGAGGCTATAAGCGAAACTGATCTAGAGCTATGTAGGTAATATGAATTATTTTCAATTCGATAAATCCCCCTTCTAACCCCTGGGTACCAGCCGGTGAGCTTATGTTCGTCAAGAAAATTGAGCTCTTTTAAATCTAAGTCTTCACCCAGGCCTGTTCCGCTCTGGAAGTAACTTTTAGGTATAGCTGAAAAATCTATCTCAGACATGTGCGGTAGCTTAAACTGCCTGCTTAGATCAGCCTCTCCAATCCAGGCGACCTCGTCCATTCTGCCCGCTTCTACACTTCTAAATACCGTGGTGTCATATATGTTAGTATATCTAGAGTGCCAGCTTATCTTAGCCATTAGTTACCCCAATACTGAGAAAATTTTCCAGACGAAAGGACCTGACTTAAAACTCTAAAAAATTCATTTTTTGGCATTCCGTTTGTATATCGCTCTTCGTGCGTCCGATAGATAGAGTTTTCAATCTGAGTGAAGATAGAATCCTGAACCTCCTCTGAGGTTAAGGAAGAAATTTCTACACCCGTCAATCCTACTTCAATCTCTCTTTTATTAATAGTGTAAACTACATCTACAAGCCGACCTGAACTGCTTCGTGTGGCTATGACACCATTTTCATAGTCAATATAAAAGTCTCCCTGTCTTAGCAGTCCTGAATTTACCCTTTCATTAACTGGAGCAAGCTCTCTCTGAAATATGGCAGGCTCATCACACAGCCAGCTCCTATCAACAAGCCAATCGTGAGGAAGGTTTGTGATATCCTCTATTAGAAGAGACTCAGTTACGACTTCCCTTGAGTCTACAGATTTTAATACTGAAGCAGGCAGAGCCAGAGGGTCTGGGACCTCTATAAACGGGGGGTCTGCTGGCCAATTTTCTCCAACATTGACACTGTAGTAGCCATCAAGCCCCTCTGCACTATAGCTCTCTCTTATCATACCTAGCGCACTAGCCTCGTAGTACTGACTTTGATTCACAGTGTCAATAAGCTGTCCGATAGTGTAGTCTCTTAGCCTTAGATCTATTTGAAATGGCTCTCCGCTTCTTAAGGTAATCGTTTCAACCTCACTTTCTATAAGCTTTGTTTCAGAACTTCTAAGCCACCTTGAGTATATTCTAAGCCGCCCCTCTCTTATAAGGAGTCGAAGGTGTCTACTTGAATCCCAGGTTACACTCGACCTTAGCTTAAACTTTACTCGTGTGTAAGCGTTTACGCCAAGGGCATTTAGCGCATTGATCTCAACAGATATTCCATTTGCCAACCCTGATAGGGTTGACGACCCTGGCGACATCCTGGCTGTAGCTATCCTCTCTCTAAAGTCCTTGTTTTCTTCCTTCTTTCCATCAGTGTCAAACCTTGTAAGGTTTGCGAAATCTCCAAACTTATCAAAGGAGTTGAGAATCCTGTTGGTCCGGACCTTTACTGGGCGTACACTTGTTTCATCTACTAGCTCTCCAGGCTCTAGGATCTGACCAATATCTTCTTCTTCCAAGACGGAGATTACCCTAAGCTGCCTTTGCACTCCGCCTAGTGTTACTGTAAAGTCTTCAGCCTTAAGAGTTTGAGTCCTAAAGTTGTAATAGAACTCCTGCGGTACAGCCTCCCCAAATACTGCGACACGGCCATCTTCTAAAAAAACTTCAGGAGAATTTAACTCTAGGCTGCAAATTCCTGTGTTTTCGTCTATGTCTGTAACCAGAAAAGAAAGAAGAACGCTTGATCCCCCTGTTGAATATGCAAAACTTCCCTCTAAGAAAACTTCGTCAAAAAGCAGATTCCCTTTAAGGCTATAGACCTCAAGAGGTGGATCTCCGGGAACATCTCCAATAATACTAAGAGTCAAGGCATGTGTGTAGGCTGCCACTAGAAGCCTCCTGTGTAATCGATGTCGACAGTAGAATAGTCTTCACGAAAAATTATAGAGCTTTGGACTGTGTCGAGCATTGCAATATCATATCGTTCAACTAGCTCAAATCCTTTCATTTCAGGAACGTAGCCAAAAAATGTACTTCCAGGAGCGGGGAACTCATGCGCCTTGTTGTGATCCCAGACTATAGAGTACCTTCCAGAGCCCCCTAGATTGTGCAAAAGTCGAAGATTGAGATCGCTGCTTGGGTTAATATTAAGTTGGCGTATATTGTGTTCCCAGCGAGAATGTGTGTACTCAGCTGACTTCACAGGGATTCTAAAAAGCTTCTTGACCCTCTCTGTGACGCCATCATCACGAGTATACTCAAGCTCGATAATGCAGTGGCTCCTAACAAGCATTCTATTGTCGGGATCCCTCCAGTTAATAAGATCACTCCAGTTAAAAGGAATCGCTACTGTCATATCATGCTGCTGTAGCCCATTCTCTCTAATCTCAACAGCACTTTTAATCACCTTTTTATATGGGATTACCACTCCGCTTTCGTCTATATATGAAACCTGTCCGTTAGGGTATCTTAATGTCCAGCTCCAGGACTTAATGTAATAAAGCCCTCTTGGGGTATCTAGTTCAACCGAAAGAGGCAGAGTGAGTGTGTGATCATCTACGTTTTCTGGATCATTTCCAGTAACTTCAAATTCTATTGTACCTGGTATCGCAAAGAAATTAACTTCTGGTGCCTCAGTCGAACCTGCAACTTCTGTAAGGACTCTAGTTCCATCATCAAAAACAGTAGGGTACGCTTGTCTTTTTGGCCAGTAGGCAACGACAAAACTAGCTGCTCCATTTTGAGCATGCCTCACCCCAAGTCCCCCAAAGTGAGAATCTAAGGCCGGTGCTGCAAAGTCAATCCATGATGGGGGGTACTGGGCAGAGTTTGGCTCATTTGGATCTTCTGGCATTAATACAAGTATTTCACTTTCATACGGGAGTGATGGGAGCTGCTTAGTGAGAAGGTCCATTTCAAGGCTTTCGTTTGAAATATAGCTTGTTAAGTTTGGCCAAAAGCCGGAGCCATGGCTAGGGTCGATGTAGATTAAGGGGTTTGTGAAGACATCCTGAAACCTTCTGACGTGTCTGGATCCGTCAAATGCAGGAGAGCCTTTCTCAGGGATTGTTCTAATTGTTATGCTATCACTACAGCCCTGTGGTGCCTGTACTAGCCGTATAGAGTCTACTTGAATGAACTCTTGCCTTGTCCTGTGGGGCAAGATATTTAAAAGCGATACTTTTTCTGAAACTTTATTTAACTGTCTGTCTAGACCTTTTATTAAGATTTCTGTTTCAAGAATCTTGTCACTTTCGGGATCTATTTCAATCAAATTATGAGAAGCACTATCACTCTCAACTACAGTTACTATCAGCTGGCTTGGCTCGCGCAAAAGAATTTTTTGAATACGTGACACTTCTAACAATGGAGTCGGAGCAACTATTTGCTTAGGGTTTCCTAGCGTGATAGTTTCTGAGGCGGTTACCCTTGTGGGAGAGGCTTTTATTACGAAGTCCCTATAGCTATCAACAACACTGATCTCCTCTATTTCCTCTACGACTGTACCGCCAGCTCCTCCTGTATCACTTAAAACTTGGGTCGCGCTCATCAATGGTGTAACAATAGAGCCCGTACCAAAATCTTGGTGAAAGCTCTCACCTTCTAAAGCTCTAAGGTGGTGAGTGTACATCCACGCCTGTTCTTTTGAGTCAGTCTGAAAGAGATCAAGTGAAGCCTTAAAGGCATAGACCTGCTCATAAAGATCGTCAAGCTCTCTGCCAAATGGCATCATTAGCTGCTGAAAAATGCTTGCCTGCTCATTGTGTGCAAAGGAATACTCTGGAAGGTACTCTCTTATGTAGTCCATTGTGGACGGGTGCAGCTTAAAGCTATGCTTGATCCCAAATACTAAAGCCATATTAAATGCTCACAATTTTTACTGCTTCAGCTGGACCACCCTCTAGCACAAGTCTTTCATTTGACCTTAATGGTATATTGCTGGTAGCAGAAAGTCTAAATGGAACTCTTGCAGAAGAATACGCAGAAGTTCTCCAGATTGAAACAATGTCAAGCGGCCTGCCAGGCGACCCCATGCTTCTTATATCTGGGTGTGAGGTTTGAATCACTGAAGCTAATTGATTTACCGAAACATCAACTCCTATCGGAGCCTCTCGTACAAAGTTTGACACAGACGATCTTATCGATGACGCGATGTTAATTAGAGACTCTGGACTTCTTGCCTCAATTGACAGTGTAAGATCCAATCCAACATTTTGAGGCTCTGTTATCATTATATTTATACCAGCGGCCTTTGTTGAATCTATCGTACTCCTAATCGTATCCCAAAGAGTTGAGCTCATTGAGTCTGAGTCTGTCTCAACCATCACTGAAGCCGTTCCCACACCTCTATGCATATCGTAAACTGTTACGTTCCTGACTCCCGGAATGGAAAGTACGGCAAGTCGCACTGCAGTCAGATTTCCCGTCTGGTTAGACAGAACTGAGTTTTGTATTCTATGCCTGTAGAGCATATCAGACTCACTTGAGTCACCACCTCCAATTGAGCTTGTGTTGGAAACGGTAAGCTTATAGTCAGGGTATGCCGTATAACTAGAAAAATTTATAGAGGTGAGCTCTCCTGCTGCAATATTTGAATCTGCTCCAGCTTCAACGCCGATGATTTCAACATACTGCTCCGACATATTAGGCTCAAGCAGGACGGGACGGACTGTTCTATAGTACTTTCTACCCCCGCTATCTGAAACAATTGTTCCTGCTGGAACTGAGATTCCGCTACCGGAGTTTATCTGCCCAAAAGTCATGCCTTCCGGCGCGGTAAGTCTAAGCCCTGAACCAGCGCTCATACTTCCGGCGGTAGCGGCAGAAGCACGATAAACACCCAACGTCCCGCCAATCATATCAAGGTAGGGGCCAGAAGCCCCTCCCACTACAGACATGGCAACATTTGCCTGCATTATACCCTGAGCTGACTCTAGCTCTTTACTTATGACTGACATAATGGCACGTATCTTACTGCCGTTGCTGACCCTATTTAATTGGGTCTCGCCCGAAAGGGACTCCAGCGCTCTGAAAAGTATCTCATCTGCGCTATTAATAATAATATTTGCCATTTTTAATAGCCTCTAAACCGTTTGTTATCTGAATCGTAACCCATATTTACTTCAGACGTATGAAGTCCGGTTGTTACTGTAATTCGAAAAAGAGCTGTACTTCCGAGAATTAATGGTACGACATCCAGCTGACCTGACGAAACAATTCCCATCCCAACTAGCTTTTCCTTAATTCTTCTTGCTATTCTATCTCCTGCTGCATCATTTGCAATCTCACCAATAAATTCAGCAAGATCTGCAGCAAACGTAGGGTTAGACTTCCAGTCTCCAGTTGAAGATGATAGCACTTGCTGAACTTCCTGTATTAAGGCCCTAGTTCTAGTAGTGTCATCCGACGTGTCTTTTAGGTCCCCATCACTCCCAAGAACCAAGTCTCCGTCGCCGCTATACCAAAGATCATCCTTTGTGAATCGGTCAAGCCTGCTTGCCATTTTAGACCACCCCTGCGCTTATACTCGCTATACTTGTTCCAAGTCTTGCTACGGCACCAAGGGGAGGAGTAAAAATCATAGTTGCGTTTGGAAAGCCTATTGTTGAGGGAATAAACGCAAGAGGGTTCATTTGAAATATCCCTCCATACCTAACGTTCCAGAAGTTTTCTGAAAAGCCAACCTGCCCTCTGAGGGTTATGCCGTTTGTCCCATTTACAATCACTCGACTTTCATTCTCCCCTTCTGAGTTTGCTATGAGCTCAACTGTCTCGTGGTCTGCAACCACTCTTGACGCTGAGGACGGTGAAGATCTTAGTGCTGCCCTTCCTCGCATTCCTTGCTTTTTAGAGAAGCTTTCAAGGCGATCCCCAGGTTGACTAGATCTATATTTATCAAGCTCAGACATTTTTTACTCCCTAAGGGTGATAGAGGTCATTGTTTGCTTTTCTGACCTCTGCTTCCTTTTCATTATCATGGCCATACTTAAGCACCGGACCCCCTTGACCATTAGCACCGCGAGGAAAGAGGTAAACCTTATCCCCGACTCCAGGCGATAATGCGCCAATCTCTTTTGGGTGATGATCTAAAGGAATCTCCTTTTTAAGAGGAGACGCATCACCCCTTCTTTTGACTGTTGCAACATTGGCATCTTCATCATAAGTCATAATATAGACAGGGATAGGCCTGTTAGCATTTGACTCGCCGTCAACTTCACTTCTTTTGCTAGTTTGATGCCTACTTAGCTCTTCAATAACTTCTCTTGGTGAATACATTGCTCACTCCTTGCTAGTAAAAAATTTCATCCATAATATTACCAAGCGCAGTACTTGCCATTTCCGCTCCCTTTTCCCATCCTTCTACAAAGTATGTCCACTTCTTACCTGTTGCAACCATAAGGCTGTCATTCTCAAAACCTTCAACCCCAATTATATAGGGCTTATCATTTTTCATAAGAGGTGTTATATGCACAGGCTCTCTTGTAGACGAAAAGTTAACGTACTTATAAAGACCAAAGCATGCAATCGCCAGCCCTATAGGCCCCATTATTGGAGCAAAGTAAATAGCCGCACCTGCAATTCCGGCAGTTCCAACGCCGCCAGCAGTAGCTACACCAATAGCAGCTGAAGTCATACCCGCATCCTTGATATCTTTCTGCTTTCTTCCGTATATAAACGTATTACCCCCATTAACCCTTCCTGCTCCAAGCCGCTTAACACGATCTGCAGCAGCCCCTGTAATTAGCTTTTCTTCAAGATTAATGGCTCCAGCGGCACTTGTGTATCGCTGAGACTGATCTCCGAATAAGTCTAAAAACATTCTTCCGGTAGATCCAAGCAATGTTTCTGTAATAGTCTCTGAGACATTTACAATTAAATGAGGTGAAACCTCACACGTATATCCAGTTGAGGGGCTAAAACTATGAATGACTTCTTTAACTTCAACGGGTCCAGAAATGCCGGTATAGACATCATTCATCCAAATAATATCATATGGTTTCAAAAGTGGATTGCCCATCATTATCAGATGACCTTTGTATATATCCTTCAGAGAGTTAGCCACAAGCTGTGAGCCATATCTTTCAGCACATTCAGTTGAGTTCGCATTAGGAAAAGATCTTGTATCCTTTCTTATGTGATGCTCTTTGATTCCATCGTCGGCCTTTACTGTAATAGTTGTTACATCTTCGCCATCATTAAATTCTTCAAAATCAACATCATCTGAGTCTGTATACTTTAGCTCTATGGCATTAAAGGTTCCTTCTTTACTACACTTAATATTGTTCATTATTAGATGATTAAAATCTGTACACCAGATGTAATTTCTAAATGGACGGACACGTCCTTCGTGATCTTTTCTTAGAACCGACCAAAACTCTGCCTGTGGAATATTTGCAGGGAGCTTGCCACTTTTTACCCCACCATACTTATTCGCGAGCTCTACTAGCTTATCGACCCTGTCAGACATCTTTAAAGCATGATCTATCTTAGAGTTTGAGTTATAGCGATAGATCTCATCCATCTGGTCAATAACATCGTCAACCCCGTTATACCTAAGAGTCTCACCCCTTTCGACTAGTGCCTCTACGTCATCTACATTGTTAACCTTGTGAGTCTTTCTTAGCTTATTCATATACTTTAGGTTATCAAATACAGATTGACGAGCTTCAGGGCTATTAAAATCATAATGAAAAACAATGTAATCATTTTTAAACCTGTCATCACCTGCTAGCCACTTGTAGGTGTCAGTCGGATCTTCTGCTACATCTGCAGTTAAAGCAGAGATCCTTTCAGAGTTTGTAGAAGCAGGCCTATACATGTATTGCTGATTAGGATTGCCAAAAAATAATGTCATTCTATTTCCGTAAGGTACCGGATAGGCTACATGCCCAGGGATTCTAAGCTCCATCTCCTTAAGGACCTCCCATACAGTAGTGTTATAGTAAACATACTGTATGTGACCCCATAGCTTATCCCAGATTCCCCAACTGTCACTAAACTCGGGGAAGTATATGTTATCGTCACTTTGAGTTGGCATCCAGCTCCAATGGCTATATATCCTGCCATCAGGCCTCAACTCATCGTGCCCAAATATTCTACCTGACGGACTTGTTTTTTCGAGCTTCCATCTTCCGAAGTGACGTATCTCCTCTCTATTTAAGGCGGTATGTATAACGTCCCCTGCCGTAGCGTTCCACATATCTACATTTTCACTGGGATCGTGACCAAACCTCTGTGCAACAAGCTCTGTTCCATAGCTTTGACAGACAAGAGTCGTCCGCGCTCCTTGGTTGAAGCTTGCGAGCTGACCTACAAAAACAGTATCAAGATCAGCTGGATTTGTAGTGTGACCCATCTTGACAATTACCTTCATTCCCTCCTTCATCATAGTTGAAAAGAAAGGCCTGTTGCTAGAATCAACAAGGTCCGGTGCGGGAACCTTTTTCCCATCTACTGTTATCTGCCTTTCATGAATTCCCATTCTTGCTTCTTGATCTTCAGATAGCTCGTAACGCCTATTGTACAAGGCTCCATCAAGATCTAGCAGCTGTATTGTACACGTACTTCCAGGGTGGTCTTTATTATGGACGATATTTATAGATTCAACTGCATTGACATCATAAAAATCATCAAAAGCTATCGTAAGAAATACACTTGGAGTATCTTCCTCTACAAACAAGAGCTGAAATGTTGGAAAGGCCCTTCTTAAGCTCATTTCATCATTCTTTGCATGCTCAATTGCCTTCCCAAGGAGATGCAATGAGTTTCTCTGATCATGACGGTGACTAATCTCTTGATGAAGCGCGCTGTCTGCCATTTTGGTTTCATTGCGCCCCTTAACTATACCTTTGACAGAGTCTGAATTTCCGTTATGAAGAAAAGTCCCTCGAGCAAAGTTAAAAGACTCTGTTCGATAGCTTTTATTGTTGTCATTATGCTCTAAGTTATTCTTGCTTTCTGCTACAGAGTATTCGAGAAAGCTAGTCCCATTCCTGTAAGACTTAACAGGATGCAATGCAGCTACTGTTAATGTAGAATCAGTCATAACGTATGAGGAGCCTCTGTTCGGAAAGAGCTTTCTATCTGAACTTTTATGAGTTCTTACGTTATCTTCAAATCGAACTACATCCGTTGGATTCTCATAAGAATTCGCATCAACGAATGCGGTATTAACCTTGCTTGACCTATGTCCATGTTCAGGTCGATTGTAAAGATTGAATGTGTTGCCGCTAGTGTCTGTTACCAATCCGCCTTGTGTTATAGACCCTCTCTTAGCGGAAAACGGGTTGCCAGCATCCTTTATGTAAGGCTCTCCGTAAAGGTCTATCATCGCCTCTTCATTCTCACCAATAAATGTTTCCTGCTCTTTTATTTTTTCTTTTAATGGCGATACGGTCCCATGTATCACCTTATAAAGGTCCGTGTTGCATCTTGTTACATCTGAATCATTAAAAAAGAATGCATCTGGGTTTGTATCTAAAACTCGACCTGAAATAGGTGAAGGTGGCAGTGCTAGATCTGGGTACATCCCAGGATGCGGATCTTCATCTTTTACTTTAGACTCACCTTTAATTATTGCTTTGAAATCCTCATGCCCAGGAGCTCCGAGAGCCTCAGCTTCACTGGATCCAAGGTAGGCAGCCGAGCTTAAAAGCTCCTTCTTATGGGCATGACTTAACTTTAGTCTATTAACTGCGGGAACCCCTCCCCAATTTGTAAACAAGTGGAGGAAAAGCTTATAGTGAACTTTTCTATCAGACTGAACTTGCTGAAATGACGCTAGAGGCTCAAAGCCGTGCGATCGAGCCAGTGTCACACACTCCTTCCAGGTTATGGCGTTATCTGTATACCATTTTCCATAAATTTCATTATACGTTCTAAATGCAACCGTACTAGTCGGAATCTTTTTCCCGACAGAAATTATATGGTCGCTAGGGTCTTTATACTTGCTGGCCGCATCTATTATCGCCTGCCTAACGTGCTTTGCGTCTCCGGTTTCCGGCTTCGTCTTTCCTGTCAACTTTTTAAATGCAGTCTTTATACTGTCAACTGTTAGAGTCGGCTTTGTAAATATCTTATTCATTGAAGAAAGAGAGTACATTAATGACCCTCCAGTTCCAGCAACACCCGCTAAATATTTCTTTGCTAAATCTGTCTTAAGGAGTCCAGGAAAGACATTTAGTGCCGCCTCTATTTCGCTTGCGTTTGGCGTTGGATCAAGTCCTAAGATTCCCGTCTGAGCATCCTTCCACCACTCTTCAAGTTCTTCATCAGCCTTACTCCACATTGCAGGCATTGTTGTGCCCCTGTGTATTGTAGCTGTTTCAGAGTAGTAGCCATGATGTAAGAGATTTACTAAGATTCTAACTAGCACAAGGTCTGCCGAGTCTTCACCTGTCGCTATAAGTCGTGGCTTCGCTTCCTTTTGAGCCTTCGTGCCAGTAAGCCTAAGTCCAAGGCTTAGGTCGAACGGCCTACCGCCCATTGTCTCGACAGTCTTTCCGTCTATAAAGAAGTACTCAAGATTTAGCGCGTTTAACAGCTCGTTTCCAATCATCATGGGCATTGCCCTTGAAAACTCCCTATACTGAACTGCCGAAGTTTTATACATTTGATAAAGAGCCTCAAATGTCTCTATCGTCTGCCTTCCATAGTTGTAATCTTCTCCGTCTGGGTTGGAGGTCTGCAGCCCTGTAGAGCCAGAGAAGACTATGTTTACAGTAGCACTCCTCCTCCTTCCTCCTGTGAACTGAACTGTCGGATAAGTGTGTCCAGACATCGGAGTTATCGCACCATTGTTCTCACTAGAGACGCTGATACTTGCAGTAACTCCTGCTATAGCCGGAATTGAAAAGTGTATATTCTTATGCTGGGCTACCTTTCTGGTAAATTTATTTTTAATAATAACCCACCCATTTTCTACAAGGTAGGTTAGGCCTTCAAGTTCAGTTGGAAGCTTGTCTGGATCTCTAGTTAGCCGCTGAGGTCCACCTCTCCCTTCTGCCATCCTGTCTAGGATCATTTGCTCTTTTGCTTTTTTTATCAGTTCATCCTTCGAGTAGCCATCAACCTCTGCTCTTGAGAGGTGTGGATCCCTTGACCTGAGCGACCTTCTTAGCGCTTCTATCTCATTAATGTCTTGCTTAACCACGTTTGGAACAGCAGCCGGAACCTTACTCTTACCCTTAGCGCTTCCATACTTTGGAAGAACGTTGTAGCTCTTGTCCACCCCTGCTTGATTTGGCGGCCTCTCAACTTTTGCTATAATAAAAGCACGATTTGAATAATTTCGACCCGCTTCTCCCGTAAAGTCCTCAAACGCTACACCGAGGTCTTGACCTCTACGTATTATTGAGCCTTTTGATGGAACGCCGCTTCCACCTATAGATCCTTTTACCCCCCACCTGCTTCGAAGAAGGGTCTCATTATCATTTGCTATCAGTGTGTACTGAACCCTCCATGCCATTGGGGATGGGTGGGTTACAAAGTCTGATACGCTCGGGCTTTCATTTGGTCTAATGTAAACATCTAACACAATCCGGCCATCAGACTTGTCAACCCTATCGACAACCTTTCCAGGTGCAATAGCAAGCTGTATAGGAATGCCGACTTCACCTTTTTTCTTAGGGGCTGCTGGCTTAATAGGAGTTCCTTCCTCAGACACCTTCTTCTGATATTTTTCAAACCTTTGAACAAACTTCTTTCGGTAATACTTTCCTCGCTTTGCAACTAGCTTGTCGGCCGTGCCAGCCTTGATTGACCTCATTCCCCCGTAGCCGTCATGGTACGCTAGCGCAACATCTGCCCAAATTGGATTCTCCTTAGTCCAAAGGGGTCGCCCGTCGCCAACTAGGCGACACTTTCTAACCTTCTTGCCCTTCTTTCCTACCCATTTACATATTTGCTGCTTTTTTGTTCCACGATTTCTAAGATTTGCCAAAAAGGCGATCCCAGCTCGAAGATTATTTTTTGGATCAAACTGGCCTAAAAGGTTTTCCTTAGCATGGAGAAACTCCTTAACGCCCCTATTTCTTGCAGCCTCAGCCTTACTCAGGTACTGATAGGGCCTCTTCTTTCTATCCTTGTACGACCTAAATCCTACTCCAATATTTCTTGGTCCAATCCATGGAGCTCCGCCAGAAAAAGATTTATAACAAGCATAAACTGTTTGCATTAAGCCTGCAGCAGAGGTCCCGGCATAGACATTTCTATACTTTACATTTGGGTGACCTTTCTTTCTTCCTGTCACGACCTTTAAAAATTTATAGTTTGAAATTCGTGGCTGCCTTCCACTTTCTATGCTCATTATCGTTTCGACAGTAGCAGGATCTACATCAAACTTTTGACACCAGTGGTTTCGCCAGTAGGTTATATACTCATCTGAGGCCCTCTGGTCCGGCGTGTCCCCTGGCGGCTCTTCCGCTACGTTAGCGCGAGCCTTTTTAATAGGCGCAGGAGCTGGGCCTCCTGCGCTAGCCACATTTAAGATTCTCTGAGCAGGACTGACTGCGAGCTCTCCTCCTATAAAGTTTGCGTCAGAGTGAGCTTTTGGCTTTGCGATATAGGGGGTGCTTGGCGTAGAAAAAGCTTCAGTAAGCGTTTCGTCTATTGAAATGTTTTCACCAGACTTTGTCCTAACTCTCATTGGAGGTTGAAAAACAGGGAACACAAAATCTATGCCGGAGCTGGCAAGCTGCTCAGGATCTAAGCTGTATCCTGGCGTAATCTGGTCAAGGCCAAAAAGACTTATCTCCTCATCATACCCTTCATACATATAGTGAAGTAGCGGTAGGGCCTCCTCTATTCTTTCTGAATAGTCATTTCCAATTGTTGCATTTGTTGCAACTCCGGTAGGGCCGTATTTTAATCTAAAATCAGAACTTCCCTCTTTTGCTAAGATCTCTCGGACCTTTTGTGTTGAGAGATTAAACCACTTTGTTCGAAAGCGCATTCTTGGCAAGAAGGGCCGACTATTAAACCATACAAGCTGTAAGGAAAGCTGTAGTGTGTCTGGAAATCCAGGCATAGTGTTTACATTTACAGTTCTAATAAATGCTGCAATAGGCTCTTCGGGCTGAGTTGGGATCATTCTCCTGATAAGCTCGTTTTCCACAAAGCATATTGGAAACTTATCTAGGCTATAAAGGATAGGGCAGAGCGTCTCTCTAATTCCTATGCCTGTAAAAACAGCGCTAATACTTATTACACTTCTCGAGTGTCCACTGTTTATCTTTGCAGACTCTGCAGTCCTGAGAGTTTCAAACTTATGAACAAAGCTTTCCTCAGATACAGTTATCGCTTGAGGCGGGGCTCCCGGAATTTTCTCCGGGCCGTCAGGTCCATTAACCTGATCTGATATCGGCTTAAACCAGAGTCCATTTATCTGTAGATTTCCTGGTGTATACCGATTCTTATCAATACTTGTAACTACAGCGGGGGCTCCGTGAGAGCCGCCCTTGTGACCTTCTAGTATTCGCCTGACTATAGGGTTGGTAATATCACCTTTCTTAACCGGCTCTAAGAAGTATTTACTTCGCTCACCCATACTACTTACCTTTAGGCTCCTCTAAGCAATAGCTTTCTAACATACTCTGAGTCAACGCTAGACCCCTGGTCATTAACATTATAAGATATATTTGAACCAGGGTAGGCACCTTCAACTCTGCGAGAAATACTATCGTAGTCCATTTCTGCCATTGACTGCCCCCTAACTCTAACTGAGGTTCCGGTCCTAAGTCTAGCTGAGTTTCCGTTGTCTATCTGCGGATGGGCGGGATTGCCGCCACCTTGATGTCTTGCCCCTCCCGCTATAGCTTCCTCTTCAGAAATGTGTCCAGGACTGCCAAGTAGCATGGCGCCTGATATAGCGACCCCAGCTCCAATAAGTGCAGGCTTTTTATGCTTTCCTAGTGCAGACCATATGTCGTCAAAAACTTCAGCCCCTCGCCTTACATTCCCTTTTAATGAGGACTGTCCACCCGCTACCCCTTGTGCGCTATCCTTATATATACTTGAAGCAAGACTTGTATTTGCCGGATCTGAAAGTGCGGCAATCAGCTCACTTGCACTTCCCGCTTGAGCTCCTGATGGAAGTCTTAACATCCTGTGGAGCAAGCTCTCACCCATCTGACCTCCCTTATCAGAGGCTCTAATAATATCCTCAGCAACATTATCAGCAAAAAGTCTGCCTAGAGACTCTTCTGGTAATCCGGCGTGAAGTGATCTAAATGCAGTTTCAAAAGCCCTTGCTCTTTCACCTACTGTTGCGCCAACTTGAGCTTGCTGTCCAGATGTCGGACGCCCAGAAAGTGCTTCTAAAATTGTATTAACCTCACCCGCTAGCGCTGTGGCCTGCCCAGTTCCACCCTGTCTTGCCTTTAGCGCTACCTCAGGAAGTGCCCCCAAGAGCAACTCTCCCATAAGCCCGACTCTATTTATAGCTCCTGCACCCATGCCCTCTCTAAATACGGCTCTTGTAAAGTCGACTTGATTTGTAAGCGGTCCAATTGTGGCCTTTTCAAGTCGACCCATTGTAGCTTCAGCCGCCATTCTAGCCTGTGCCTCAGGTGTATTTATGCCTCCCCTTGCGGAGACCTCTGCTTCAGTTAAAGGAGTTTGAGCTCTTTTTAGCTCATCAAATAGCTCCTGTCTTTGATACAGATAGGATGCCTGACGCTCTGCCATTTGGTACAGTTCGGCTCGAGCTCCTCCGCTTACCGCCTTAGATCTGTTTCGCTCTAAAACCTGGTCTATCGTAAGTCTTGCATCTGCGCCTAGCTTTGAGTTTTCAACAAAGGCTTCGACAATGCTTAAATTGTAACGACTCAAGGCTGCGGCATCCGCTCTTAGCTGCTTGTCCTTAAAAAGAGTTGCGCCGACCTGATCTGCATCAAAGTCAATGCCAGTAGAGCTAAGTAGTGCCATTTTTGTAATTTCGTCTAGCCCAAAAAATGCAGAAGTACCAGCCTCTCTTCCCATACTTCTAATCAGAGATTCTGCAAGATCTTCAGCTTTTACAACCTGAGCAAGACCAGACCTGCCTTCAAGCCCGGCTTCAGCAGCGCGCGCTTTAAGAACATCAATTTTCCCAGACTTTGGATCTCTGGATTCAAGCCGCTCTATTTCTCTGAGGACCTGCTCTCCGCTTAGCTGACCGTACTGCCTTGAGGCGTAGCTTTCTATGGCCTGATCCATACTAAATGCTTGCGCAGCCGTAACTCTCATCTGCTCAGACATTGGCCACCTATGAAGAGAAACAGCTTCTCCGCCACCTCTTAAGGAGCGTATATAGTCATCCGCATCAGCCCCCATCTCTCCTGCCATTTCTCTTACTGTAGACTCAAATAGCCCAATCTGCCCCCTTTTGGAGATCTCTTCCATTAGTCCGACCTCTAAGGCAGACGCTGCTTGCAGCTGCCTTGAACCTATCACCTTTCCCTTATCTATTTCACTAAGGGGTCCTCCTTTATGAGAGGCAAGATCTATAATTCTAGACCTGTGAGCCCCAGTCGCCTCAATTCTTGCCGCCTCTCCCTGGGCCTGTATTGCTTGTGATAAGGTTCTGTCATACCTTCCAAGAGTTGAACTTCCATCTGGAAGCCTTTGACCTCTAGTTAGCTGGTCATGAATCTCTTCTATGTAAAATAAATTTCTTCCCTGTCCTGATCCGGCTCCTGCGTCAAACACTATGTCAGCACCTTGAGCTAACCCGAACGCCTCTCTGATTTGAGCTGCACTTCTGGCTCTAACCTCAGGGTTTAATGAGAATATACCCGCAGTCTGAGGACTTCTAAGCCCCTCTGCTGTTCGCGGAACCGCACCTATTGGCATCCTGGGGTCTGCCATAGAAATTGCACCTGCAACAGGTGACTCAAGAGAGCTGTATGCTATTGCTTTTGAAAGATCTCTTGCAGGGGCGTAGGCACCCTGGGTTCTCATTAGCATCTCGTCGGCCGCTCTTGCCATAACTGGATTTTGAGACCTAAGATGTCCAAATAGTTGCCCGCTAGCAGAAGCCTGCCTTCCGGTCCCAAGCCTTTGAGCAGCACGTCCTTCGACTGCTGTTGCGTAGTTCCAAGTGCCGTAGCCAAGCTGTCTTCCAACTATAGTTCTGAAATCGTCTCCAGCTGCAGCTCTAAAATCTTTATAGGAGCCTGTTTTTGCAGCGCTCTGTAAGCCTGCAATCCTCGTCTCTTGCTGTGCTACCATTTCTGCAGTAACTGTGCCGCCCTGCCTTTCAAGCGCCTTATTCGCAAGACTAAAGCTTGCCCTTTGATCTTCAATATATCTTTCAGCAGTCCATCGAGTTCTAGCAGACCCCATCCTTCCAAGATCTGGACCCCTCTCATGAGCAAAGGGGCCAAAGCTTTCTGCTAGCGCTTCAAATCGTCTAACCTGATTAAGGTTTTCGGCTGCCCCTGCTCTAAGTATATCGTCTTCTACTATAAATCTCCCTGCACCTTCGTCCCAGACTGCCCCAACCTCCCTTAGGCGAGAGCTGCTCCACGCCTGAAGGGCTTCGTCGCCAGCCCTGACCCCTGTTGCATGAAGTCCCGCAAGCTCTGATGCCATTGATCTGTTCATTGGGGCAAGCCCGCGCTCAGCAAGATCCTTAACCCCAGCGTTGCCTACTGCCTCAATATCTCCAACTAGCCTTAATGCTTGTATCGACCTAATTGATCTCCCCTCTCTTATTTCATCAAGAATTGGCTGGACTACTCTCGCTCTTTCTGCAAGAGGTAATCCCTCTATCTGTCGCAGGGCTGCTGGATCCTGAGATAGTATGTGCTGAGCCGCCGCCCAAGTTCTTGCTGTAGCTGGATCAAGATCTGCGTACTTTGTCACAGTCTTAAGGTCCCCAAATGACTTAGTTAAGACACCGCCCTCTGTCGCAGTGGTTCCATGCAACTTAAGCTGTCCCTCAGATACCATAAAGTCGCTAACATAGACTGTCTGTCCACCTCGGGCTGTAACCTCCTGTCCGCCAAGGCTAAAGCCGGCCCTCTGTCCAGATTCTAGTCTCGACATAGATGCAGCAGTCTCATACTCTGCTCGAGTTGCCCTTTCTACCAGGTCTGACGCAAATGGATCTAAAGGTCTTTGAGTTCCTGGTTCTGCAAGACTTTCGGCCATCTGGGAGAGTCGGAATGTCCGCTCCTCTGATCCAAGTCCTGCAAGATGCTCAACTTCAGCCCTATACGAAGCTCTACTTAACCTGTCTACAGCCTCTGACTGAGTGAGTCCCTGCTCCATTAGGCTTCCTATTTCCCTGATCTTGCCAACCTCTAAATCTGAGGCGCCTAAAAGCCTTCTTCCAAACTCATCAACCTCTGAAACCGAAGCAGAAAACTGTCTTATATGACGGCGTGAAGCCGCTGCTCTAGTTGATAAAATCTCATCTGACGAAAGAGACATGTGGGCGTACTTTGGGTCCGTTAGCATAAATGCGTCTAAGAGACCTCCCTGTATGTTTGCGACTCGAAGCTCAGGAAGCCTGTCTCCCATAGTAGATTGAACGCGCCCAATTAAGGCACCCTTACCTCTCGCTCCGGACCACTCAGAAGGGTAATAGCTAGCCCCTCTCATAGCTTGAGCCTGACCCTTTGGGTCTCCAACCCACTGTCCTAGCTCTCCGCTTCCCGGCAGCCTTCCGGCCCTCACATTTAAAAGAGGCTGTGCAGCATGCGACGGACCTAGACCTCCATACGGATTAAGGAATGGCTGAAGAGCCCTGCCAACTTCACCCTTTAGGACCTGAAAGCCTGCCTCACCCTCTAGGTGAGCCATGGTCATCTGTCCGGCTATTCGTGCATTTAACCCTCTATTTGCATTGTAATGTATCACCGCACTTGAGGTGTCATCTCCATATCTAGATATCCTATAATTACTTAATGCAATTCTTCCAGATCCAGTCTGAATTCCAAGAGAGCTTAACCCTCCAGGCCCGGTACTATTTAGTCTTTGTAAAGTGTGAAGACTTAGCGGATTCGACAGCCTAAGAGCATCATCTGCACTCTGAATTCCGCCCTGATTTATTAACCCTCTAATTTCAGACGAACTCTTTGCGACCCGCCTTGTCACAGCTCTTGTCTGTCCAAACTCCCCCATGTGGATAACTCCACCTCTTTGCTCGAAGGGGACGTCAATAAAGGCTCCGTTTCGCCGTGAAGTGACTCTTATACCACTCGTCATTTCCTTATTAGCCTGGTCTCTTAACATTAGAAGACGGACATCAACTCCATCCATTTGAGAGACCTGCTGATGAAGCTTGTGAACTTCCATGCTCAGGGCTTCACGAGATACTCCTAACCCCTGTCCGCGAGCCTCTAGCATTGAAAGCACTTCAGCTTGAGTTCCAGGCAGTGCAACCTCTCTAATCCTGGAAGCAGGGTTTGCCAGATTTGACCCAATTGGAACGTCTGAAACAGAAGAAAGTGGCAATCCTGGCGGCCTAACATTTTCAACAGCTCCACCCTTAAGCCTTCTTTGAAGGCTTGATTGCAGAGTTCCCATTCTGTCGTCTATTGGTGCAAGCAGGTTCGGAAGTCCATAGCTTGAAGCTCGCTGATGAAAAAGCTCTGCGCCCCTTGGGTGAAGCCCCATAATCTGCCCTATAACCTTAGGGCTATTTAAGCCTCTAGAAAATGGCTCTCCAATTAACGCCTGAACCTGAGCCTCTAGTCCATGGGAGAAGATGAAGCCTCTTGTTGCCTGATATCCGTACTCTCTTGCAGCTGTAGCAACTCGCTCAGAAGAGGCTGCTGGTATTCCGGCAGCCCTCAGCTGTTCTCCGCTAGGGTGAAAAAGTGAGGCCACTTGATCTGGACGGTAAAGCTCTGTCGCAAGCTGTGCCCTACCTTGAAAGCCAGACCTTATCATCTCTGCAGCGTGCTCTGCATCTTTTGCTCTCTGCCAAGGTGCACTAAAGGCTCCGGCTTTAGACATGTCTTGCGCTGCTCTAAATCCGGTTACTCCAAGTCCTCCAAATAGAGCCATTGTTGGAACCCAGTCTCCGAGGGGATCGTCTTTAGCCATTATATACCTTTAAGCTCTCTTGATAGGGCTCTTCTGTTATCTCTTCGGACGTCTATTAAGACCCTGTTTTCACCGCCATAGTTAGGAAGAACTTCCGCGTCAACGCCGCTTAACCCCTGATCTCTAAACATAGCTCTAGCTGCCCCACCGCCATGGTCTCCAGTTGAGCCCTGGATTATAGACTGCGCTACATCGTCAAGATAGGGCATCCTTCTAGCTCTTGCCTTTTGATCTTCCCAGATATCATAATCATGGTGATCTGCTCCATTACTCTCAATTACTCGTAACTTAACGTCTTCTAGGGCAACTCGAGGGTCCCAGCCTGTCCAGTCGTCCGGAGGGACCGGCATTTCACTTTCTTCAAAGTAATTTTCAAGACGTCTATCTCTTATGTAATTCGGCATCTCAGTAAGAGTTAAGCTACCTGCTTCTAGCTGCTCCTTAAAATCTTTAACAATTGCAGTGTTTACTGCTTGCCCTTCAGTGTCCCTGAGTGCATCTATCCCTTCAGAGGCTCTAATCTGCTCAGCAGATGGATCCATTTGTGCTGAGACCTGAGCTTGATACTGTCTTTGCCATTGTCCTTTTAAGAACTTATGCATATAACTTGGGGCTAAGCGTAATATTTCAGCCCTTCTTCCAGGGTCTGACTCTGCGGCAAAGTGCTGGAAATAAGCCTTATCTCCGCTTGGTAGCATTGGCTTAATATCTTCGATATCAGAATACGGGTCAGCTCCGTACATCGTCCTTGCTGCACGTCTATTGTAAGTAAATGCAAGTCTTGAAAGACCCTGGTCTTCTGCTGTTTGAGCAAGTCTCCGCTGCTTAATATATTCAAGCTTATCAAAATATTCTGTAATCTTATCCTTCTGCTTAATTTCAGAAGGTCTTGAATCTAGCCCAATCGCATACCCTGCTGTCTGAATTGCAGGCATTACAAAGTCTTCTAAAGGAGAGCCCCAGTATGGACTCTCCTTACTATAGACATGAGAGGTTGCGTAGCTGGTAACAGCATCTGTCGGTCCTGCAAATTTATGCACAGGTGAGACCGGCCATAGGTGCTCTACTGGGTTCAGTCTTCCAAGCTTTGTAATTCCAGCCCAATAAGAACCTGCTAGGGAATCTGAATCCCTCCTAACTTTAGCATCACCTCTTTTCAACTGTAGCTGATGTTTTGAGGCTGTAAACAATTCATATTGACTATCTGTTAGCTTACCTTCAGCAGCCTGCCGCGCAACTCTCTTTTCTACTTGCTTTAACTCTCGACTATAAGGAGCAACATCGGAAAGTATCTTGTGCCTGTAGACATCTGGGTACTCTTCATATGTTAAACCCTGAAGCTCTTTATATTTTGCCTCAAAGGCCTTTCCCGGCAGTCTCTGCTCACCTCTTTGGATTGCCTGGTATGGATCTCCATGCTTAAAGTCTGTGTAATAGTCAGCTCCAGGCATCCAGGATGGCATTTGATTTCGTATTGGATTTACTTTTTGTAGCTGAAACCTTTCAGGCGGAATTAAGCGGCGCAAAGCTTCTGTTGTAGTTAGACCACCGCCAATATTTGAATCCCAAAATCTATCTCTAAATGACCCTACGTCTGCAGCACTTGCCAGCACTGGGTTCTGATCTTCAAAGTCTTGACTTCCAGTAAACTTCTTTTTTAAAGCAGAAAAGGCAAATCCCGGAAGACCTGCTGCTTCCGTAGACTTATACGCAGCCTCTCCAAATTGAAACGCAGTGGAGTAAGGGGATACAGTTTCTGTCGGAGGTAGCCCTCCAAGCTCTTCAATAGGAGCACTTCCAGCCGAGCTTCCATATCTTACAGTCTCGCCGCTCTTTGCTCCAGAAAGCCCCCCAGGGCTAAGCTCTTCTGTATGCATGTATGCTTCAGGCTTTATTACCCGACCTATTGTTGCGCCCCAAATTGAGCCAAGCGGCCCAAAGCCTGACGTGTCAGGTCCTGTAACTGGATAAGGGCGATCATAGTAAAATCTCTTCTCCTTCCAGTAGGGGTCTATAACATCTCGAACCATTCGGCTAAATGGTCGATCTTCAAGATCGTCAAACATCATTTGATCAATCTCATTATTCATAAGATTGGCATACCAGCCTTGATCAAAATACTTTATTCGACCACCCTCTATGTCAGTTCTTCCGGCCTCCCATCCTGCTCCCTTTCTTACAGCTACTTCAGTCTCACCCCGCTGCTCTTCTACGACTTCCGAGTAAGACTTTTCAGACCCAAGCGCTCCAAGCAGGAAAGGTGCAGACATTACAGCCCCTGCTGCAAGTCCTATTAACCCAAACTTGTGACCTCTTGTTGTTGTACCTACGCCTCTAAAGCCAGGGATGTTTTTTAGGGTCTCGGGAAGCTGATGTATCTCCTGTCTTGCCGTTCTCCAAGCCCACTCCCCCTCTTTTGTTGCAGCCCTATTTGTAAGTCCTGCAATTGTTCTGCCTGTTAAGTATCCCGACATAGGAAATGCAAGGACCCCGAGAAGCCTGTGAGAGCCTTCTGCCTCTTCTGCCTGATACTTATTAAGCGCTGTCAGCCCTGTTATGTCAGAAGCACTTGCATACACTCTTTGTGCTGCACCTAAGGCCTCTCCCCCAACTTGGGCGACGTCCCTGTCAAAAAGAAGGTTTGTTACTGCGCTTCCAGCCTCATATGCTGCCGCTCCTGCGACTGTTACAGCTGCCAGTCTTTTCCCATGCCGCCAGAGGAGATCCGCTGTATTGCCTGAATAGTTGCCACCTGCGCCAAGCAGGTCTTTAAACAGGGAATACGCCTTCGTGTCTGTTGCTTTACTTAAGGATCCCGGCTTATTAAGAAGCTCCTCTATAAACTCAAGCGGCTTATCAAGTGTCTTAAGGTATCTAGTAACCAGGCGCTTGCTTACCAGGCTTGCAGAGTTAATCGCCCTTTCGGTCCTAGGTGAGACATACTGAGAAAGCATATCCTCAAGTCTCTTCGGGTCTATAAACTCTGCAGCAAGCTCTCGCAGAACCCCATTTATACGGACCTGTCCTGTAGTCTTTGTTACTTGATAGGGAGAGCTTGCAGATGGGTCAAACTTGAGTCCCCTGAGATTTGCCCTATCTCTTGCAGACGTGAAGTTTTGGTGATACTTGGCATCGACGCCTGCTGGCTTCCACCTTGCTGCATGAACATCTATGTCAGAGGCTAGAAGTCGACCCTTACTGCCATCCTGTAGCGTTTCATACAGTCCCGGCCGAGATGCGCCATCTACTGAACCAACAGTAAATCCAAATGATCGCTCTTGCCCTGTTAGCTGTCGCCCAAGTATTCTCTCAAACTCGGAGCTTTGCTCAACCGCTTGAGCTCCAGTAAAGACAATAGAGCTGTTTGGTCTTGAAAAGGTTCCTGTTGTTAAGGCCTCTGAAAACCCAAAAGTTCTAGGAATTCCTCCAAGAGACTCTTCTGCCCATTTTATTTGATTTAAAAGGATGTCCCGAAGGGGGACTGAGGCCTTTTCGCCAGGCAAAACCTGGCCGTATCCAGCCGCAGCGTTAAAGCCTGGCCCGAACCCCTCTTGTAGATATCTTAATTTAACTGGGTCCATTTGGACCGAGATATTATCTAGCCCAAACTTAAGCCCATAGATTGCCACTCCGCCAAGTGCGAGAAAGCTAAGACTATCCGTCCAGGTCTTTGACTCCTGGTAGCTTCCAGCTTCAAAATACGAAGCCCTGCTTGCCGCTATTTGATCTGGATAGAGAGCCATGCTAATGACCGCGCTGTCTAAGTATTTCAGCCCTTGCCTTTGCTATCTGCTCCCTTCTTTCCCTCTTGGCACTCTCTACGTCTTCGGCACCAGATTCTAACTCTGGGTCATAAGAACCACTCGAAGACTTGTGAACCCTATCTATGATTCCTCTAAGCTTATCCTTCTGTCTACTCTCAGCGTCTGCACCTTTTGTGTCAGGCTTTATTGGAAGCTCAACGGAATAGCCGAGCAGGATCATTTCTGCCTGAGCTGCTCTTTTTAGAATTGTAGGCCATGACATTTTTTCAACATCCTCTGGAGTATACGAAGGGAATGCTCGACAAATAAGAACGCATATTTGATCCTCTATATTGCCTATCAATGACCGAGCCATGTCTAGCTGAGCAAAGATCTGCTCTCCTTTTGTGACACCTGAGGTGCTAAGTATGGCTTTAACTACAGTCGAAATAATTCCTGCATCCTGATTATCTCGATCCATTTTTTTGAACTCTAAAAGCTCTTCTTTAGAAAGTCCGGCAGGAGGAATTCTATCAAAGGATGAGAAGAAGACCGCCTTCTCATAGACGGCCTCTTCTATCTGCAGATCTATCCCAGAGCCGACTCTAAGCCTACTTTCTCTGAACCCCTTAAAGTTAATCCAGGGCAAGACACGCCAAAGAACAAAGCCGTCTTCAAAATCGGTCTTGTATATATCGGGAGACTCTGCCTTTTCTGAGAGGTAGGAAATCATAAGCCGGCTTGCTCACAGCTTATAGCAGCTCGCCATCGCTTTCTCTGGAGAGATAAACTTTGAATGCTCCATTACGAGGTTAAAGATGGTCGGAATTACTCCTGCATCACTATTTGTAAATGTTTCAAGCCCAACTTGAGGATGAAGTACGCAGGCTTGCAAGACTTTTTCATGCAGTGCATCCTCTACGATAAGAGGGTTTGCTTGTGCTGCGTTACTTTCGGAGAGCTGGCGAATATCTTGTGTAATATTCTTGTGCTCAATCCTTTTTAACGGTCTAAAAAGGAATATGGTTTCATTATCTGGAGCAAAGGCATGCAGTGCGCCATACGTCGCCTTCCAAGAAGTCATTGTTTCAACCGAAGGCGCTCCCTCATACTCTTCAGATATAATTTCAAGCGGTGTTTTAGCTTCAGTGCTAGTTACCTCAGCCTCTTCAGCTGTCTTAGTCGTTTCAGTTGTGCTTGTCACAGTAATCTCCATCCTATCGGGATAGCTTCCCAATAAACCTATAAGTCTCCATAATTGGCTCACCGTTTGACATTAAAGACTGAGCCCTGGAGGTTAAAACTACGTCCGTTATGGCAACTCTATTAGACCCAATAAGCATAGTTATGTCAAAAGGTTTTAGGTCCTCAAACCCTATGTGCTTTACCCCGTAAGGGTTGGAGGCGTCTGCCTTGGCTTTCTTCTGTTTTCGAAGTTTAATTAAATCCGATGTCGGCAGTCCTAGCAGTGCTCTTGTTGCTCGCTTATTCACCCCCATGTTTAAGGCGGCAGTATAAACGTCAAGATTCGATATAGTGTTGATCCCTTCGGCCGTCGCCTCCATGAGCACCTTTTGAGCTTTATCTGCATTTGTTACCACTGATATCAGGTATTGAGGATGTACATAATTTAAGGCAAAGGCACCGTTTACCATATGATTTCCATCTGCAATACAGTCATAGTATTTTGACCCATAACCATAAACCGGAGCCTTATTAGTAACTATATCATACTGTATTGAATTCAGCTCTTCGACAAGTGTGCTGCCAATTAAGAGTCTACACTGTGCTCCAGTGTAGTAAATTGTACTATGGAGAGGTGATGCCATCTAGTCTGCTCCAGATGCATTTCGTCGTGCAATCTCTTCTCTTCTGAGTAGGAAGTTTGCCAAAATATTTCGTCCGGTCTTTGCCCCTGCAACGTCCTCTGAGTCACTCTCAACCCTTGGGTTTTGATCCTTATACCCTCCAGGCCTAAGTATTGACATGTCTCCTGCGGTAAACTGATAAGTCGTTTCTGTTATCATGTTTTCAGACGACATGACAGCGCCCTCACTCATAATATTGATTCCGTAAAGAACAAGCTCTGCTGAGTGTCCGTACTCATTTGCAAAATGTATTAAAATATCAAATGGCGCTAATTGATCAGGCATCCTATGGCTGTAGGTGTAAGAAGGCATGTTGCCAGCCCCGCCTTGATCGTTTTCAGATATGATCATATTGTCAAAAAAGGGATTTCTGTCAAAATTAGTGAAAACCATTGATCCACCAATCGTTCTAGTACCTCTGGCCTTGCCTCGCTCATTTGGACTACCAAGAGCTCTGACCGGGCTCTTCTCCCTAAAGACGCTGTAAGAAATGGTTTGGAGGCCATGGAGCGGCCTAAAGGAATGCTTGAGATCTTTATTTGGATCGACTGTCCCGTAGAGAACGGAATCGCCTGTGCTGCTAGATCTATTTAAAGCCTGGAATATAGCAAAGGCGCGAATGTCTGCGCCCGAAAAGACGTTATAATGCTCTGCAAAGTTTGTCATAACACCTCTTCTTATAGAGTAGTGCGGGGCCCTGGAGGGCCCCGCACTGTTAACAGTGGGCTAGAGCTATCTTAGCTAGATTTTAATTCCGGCAACTCTACTCTTGGCTTGCCAGCCAGTGCAACCTCTTGCTATGAAGGTCATCTGCTGCTCGAGGACGATATCGTCGATAGAAACTCCAGCTCCCTCATTCAGGATCTCAACACCATAGATCTTCATTGTGGCTGTCTGTCCATATTCATTTGCAGCGCTTAGCACGACATCAAATGGAAGGATCTGATCCGAGTAATACGGCTGCCGAGGTTCCTGATCGGCCCCAGGGTTGTCAAAGGGGGTGGCTGCAGACTCACGATTACCGACAAGGCCAGTGGCAATCTCATCGTCCCGAAAACCCTCCGCGGTAAAGGGACTGTCATCATCATCAGAGAACCGTTGGCTCTTAAAGTGCTCAAGAAGAGCATGCTTGTCAAACTGGATGAAAATAAGAGATCCAGCGATTCCTCGCTTTCCTCGCGAAAAGGCTCTCGGATCTGGCTCTCCCATTGTGTATATAGGAGCCTTCTCTCGAGTTACGCTCCAGGAGATCCCCTGAAGCGTTCCGATGACCTTAGATCCAAAAGTAGCTCTAATGTCACAGCCTGAAAAACTGTTATAGTGCTGTGCAAAATCTGTGCTTGCCATTATCCTCTACTCCTTAAAGGCTCAGGCTTACGGTTACAACAACTCTTCTGAGCTCGCCAATAACCTTAAGTGATAGTTGTAAATTAGCCACACCTGTCACGGCCTCTCGGGGTGACTGCGTTAGTGCAAAAGTGAAGCTCTCCAAAGCGGAATTACTTTCCGATTTGAGCTGACTCAATCCTTGCTCTATAGCACTGTTTAGCGCTGCTTTCGCAGGAGCTGACAGTGGCTCTCCAAGGTAGGGTCTAGCAATTGCTCGCATTCTAGAAATCGCCTCACCGACCATTCTTGAGGTCATATTTCTTGTAAAATCAGAGCCGCTCATTGCCGCACTCGGTGAGTCCATTACAGAGACACCCTGCCCTCTTGGCTGATCAAGAGTCACATAGCCGAGTCCGGCTAGTGAGTTGTGGCGG
>MDTB01028282.1_pt1 | contig 44897 bp, 41 predicted proteins | sample 811161 | NCBI WGS metagenome assembly MDTB01 (sample SAMN05326650, study PRJNA326480) | marine metagenome | isolation source: seawater | place: Mediterranean Sea | collected 2009 | reverse complement strand
TAGTAAAATTATTCCAAGTATTTTTATGGTTTTCATTATCCATAAAATTATTTCTGTCTTGCTTTAAATTTTGGATTAGTTTTGTTTATTACGTAAACTCTACCTCTTCTTCTAACAAGTTTAGAGTTCAAATCTCTTTTTTTTATTGATTTGAGCGAGCTTTTTATTTTCATATATTATTTAATTGAAATTATGCCTGGCAACGTCCTACTCTTCCATGTCTTAAGACAAAGTACCATTGGCGCAGAAAGGCTTGACTTCCGAGTTCGGAATGGGATCGGGTATACCCTTTCGCAATAATCACCAGGCCAGGCGCTTATATAGAATTTTATATACTTGGTAAAGAACTTTTTAACTTAAAAAAGCTTATTTTTCCACGTAATTGGAGTATTTTCATTATCAATTTCAAGCATATAATTATACTTAAATTCTTTAGTTCCATTTCTTTTTATAAAATCAATTAATCTATCGATTGATACTGTTAAGGGAACTTTGGTCTTATAACCAAGTAATTCTCTTGCTTTATCAGCTGAGCACGTTGCATGTTTAACTTCATTAGGTCTTTCATGAGTATAGATAGGACCTTGGTTAAACTGAAGTTTATTTGATATTATTTTATAAAGCTCATTAATTGTTAAAAACTCCTCATCTGGACCAATATTCACAATTTCAGAAACTATACTTGAATCAGTAATAAGTTTGTCTAAGCAATATATGCAATCATCAATATCAGAAAAACATCTTTTTTGTTCACCATCACCATAAATTATTGGTCTACGGTTTTGGAGCATTAAATTAATCATTATTGATGCAACATTTCTAAATGGATCATCATATTTTTGTTTTGGTCCAATTATATTATGTGGAACTGCAATATTATATTCAATACCATGTGTATCACATAAAATTTTCAATATTTTTTCTGCAGCTAACTTTGAAACTCCATATGGATCAACAGGATTAGTGGGATCATTTTCGTTAAATGGAACTTTTATATTTCCATATCTTGCCATTGATGAGCAATAAACAATTCTTTTCACTTTATTTCTAATACCTGAGGTAAAAACAGATACACTGCCTGTGACATTATTATTACAGATTAATGTTGGCGATATACTAGACAAACCCTCATGTGCGTAAGCTGCTGCATGACAAATAACATCTACATCTTTGGTTGCTCTAGTCATAAAGTCTAGATCCTCACAGTCTCCTTGATAAAAAATAGCTTTTGGGTTTACAAAATCTCTATCACCACCAACTAAATTATCACATCCAGAAACTTTATAATTTTTATTTATATAGTAGTCAGCTAGATTTGAACCAAGAAATCCAGCTATTCCAGTTACAAATACATGCATTTAATTTTTTTTTAAAATTTTTTTTCGCTTAATTTTATATTTGCCATAAAACCTATTTTTTCCTCAAAATCTATACTAACTGAGCCAGTAAATAAAGTTTTCATTAAATGATCTTATTTATTATTTTTTAAATACCATTGATATGAAGTTTTTACTATATTTTTAATATTACTTCTCCTGGGAGTCCAATTTAATATCTTTTTAGCCTTATCTACATTAGACATTAAAATTGATGGATCTCCGAATCTATTTTTTACGTACTTAAATTTGATTTTTTTCTTCTTATAATTTCCAACAGTGTTAATTACCTCAAGCACAGAATAAGTTTTTCCAGAACCTAAATTAAAATAATTTTTTTTTTTAAGACTCTTGTTAATTAGTTTTTTCAAGCCTTTCACATGAGCATCTGCTAAATCAGAAACATGAATATAATCTCTCATACAAGTGCCATCTTTTGTATCGTAATTATTGCCAAAAACTTTAACTGTTTTATTTGTTTCACATGCATCTATAACGTTTGGAACTAAATGGGTTTCAGGCATATGAGATTCTCCTATTTCGATATCAGCGTCTGCTCCAGACGCATTAAAATATCTAAATATACAAAAATTAACTCCATAAATATCAGCATAATCTTCAAGCATTCGTTCTACAAATAATTTTGATTTTCCGTATGGACTTATTGGCTCTTTATAAAAGTTTTCTTTGATAGGCTTAGTATTATTTTTTAACTCACCATATACTGCAGCAGTACTTGAAAAAATAAAATTTTTAATATTATTTAATATCATAAATTCTAATAAGTTTACGCTACCTATAAAATTATTTAGATAAAATTTTGTTGGATCTTTATAAGACTCTCCAACTTCAATATTTGATGCTAAATGGATAACTCCCTTAAATTTAATTTTTTTTATTTTTTTAAAATCTGATATTTTTTTTAAATCTCCTTTAATAAATTTACCCCATTTAACAAATTTTTTATAACCGTTACTCAAATTATCAAATACAACTGGATCGAAGCCATTCCTTCTTAATTCTTTACAAATGTGGCTACCTATATAGCCCGCTCCTCCTGTTACTAAAATTTTCATAAATGCCCTTTTTGTTTATAAAATCTAAAAAATTTTTATAAGTTTAAAAAAAAATTTTGAAATTTAAATACAATAAAATTAATATACTCACATTTTTTATTAATAGTTTAAAAATTTAATTGATCTATTATTTTAATTTTATTTACAAGCTCTAACATATATTTTTTAGAAATATTTGGATAGCATGGAAGTAGCAATACGTTTTCTGAAACAGAATTAATATTATTCAAATTAGTTGATTGGTATTTTTTAAATATTTCTAAATTAGAACAATTCCTATAAAAATATTCAGAAACATCATGGCCAGAATTTATTAAATGGCTTAGAAAAAAATTTTTTTTAGTAGTTAGTATTGGAAAAGTTAAATAACAATCGCTAATTTTATCTGGACTATCAGGAATTGAGATATTTTTTAAATTTTGCAAATTATTAAAATAGAAAAGATAATTTTCAAACCTTTTTACTTTATTTTTTTGCAAATTTTTATGTTGTCTCAAAAATTCTCTCATTTGAAAAGGAGATAGTCTTTTTTTCATATACCCATCTAATTTTTTTCTAGAAAATGGTTTTGGATCATTTTTAACTAAATTTTTAATAAGCTTTATATCTCTGTTGTATCCAAACTTTAGTATTGGAAATACAAAAATATTAAAAAAGAATTTATTAAGTACAATCTTAAATTTTAACGCTTTAAAAAAAAATATGGTATAATCAGATGGTTTGATGATATCACGGCTATCTAATTCTAAATTAATCAAGTTTCTTTCATTCTTGGATTTAACATAAAGGGCTCCACCAATAAAAGTTGAAATAAATTTAAAAATGCCAAAACTAAAAAAAACATAATCAGAATCATAAAAATTTTTTTTTGACCCAAGTGCTATTGCACAATCCTCAATAATTTTAATATTTAATTCTCCACATATTTTTTTAACTTTATAGAAATTTTTATCTAATGTATGATAATGAGTAATTAAAATTGCAGCTACATCACTTCTACTCGAAATAATTTTGTTGAATTCATCAATATTTATTGATGTTTTTCCTGGCTCTGAATCTACAAATATAGGTTTACCACCAGCAAGCTCGATCATATTAATCATATCAAATATTGTAAATGGGCATACAATAATTTTATTTTTTTCTTTATTTACTGAATATTTGACTGAATAATAAAATGCTACTCTTCCCGCTGTTGTTGGAATTACATTTTCAAGATTATATTCATCTTTAAATTTTTTTTGGAAAGATAGTTTTGCAATCTTGTAATCTTCTTGACTATCCTTAAAAAAAATTTTTTTTATATAGTCAGCTATAAAACCTAAAAAGTTTACTTTGTACAATTGTTGTCTTGGAAATATCATAAGATTTTACAGATATAATATTTTATTTTTAATTAATTACGAGTTTAAAAATATTTAAATTTTATAAGATATATTCATTGCGTTAGCCATAATTGTAAAAGTTGGTGACTGACTTGGTACAGAATTCCAACTTGTAGAGTCTGATAAAATAATGTTTTTTGAAATTTCTGATGTATCTTTATTAAGAATATCTAATAAAACATTATTACACCCGCTGTAATGTGAACTAGTTTTTCCATTGATACTTATATTAATGGGAAAAAAATCACTTTTTTTCAAAATTGAGGATAGTTTATTAAATATATACTTCTGATTCTGTTGAATTTTTTTTCTATTAGAATTTTCTAAAATCCCTTCCTCTTTAGTTGAAAAAAATTTTTCTTTTTCTGTTCCTTCTGGAAGATAACATTTGGCCCATAATACCCTATTTAATAATATATCAGTAAGATGTGAGGAAATTGAAAAAGCAAAAGTAGGCAAAAAAGTTCTAAGGATGTGTCTGGTAGGTGGATAAATTTGAAGTGTAACAGTTTTATTGTCGTCATTTTTAAAATTTACAATGTTATTTGTTAAATTAAAAAAATTTTTAGATTTATTTGAATTTATTCTTCCAGAAAAAAAAATAGGAAACATAAAACTTGAAGAGTCTTTTACTAAAATTTTTTCTGCACTATCTTTATTTATACTTTTTAAAAGTATTTTTTGAGAATTAAAGGGACCTAAATTAACAAAGATTTTATCATATTTTTTTCTATCATTTAAAAAAATAATTTCACTTTTATCAAGGTCAATTCCAATTATTTCGTCATTTAAAACCTTAATTTTATTTGAGTAAAAGTAATTTTCTGTTGAAAATATTGAGTGTATTGGACAAGCACCGATTATACACAAACACTCAGTCTCAAAATTAATTTTTTTTGTATCTAAAGCAATTGAGCTAATTGAATTATTAACTCCATTTTTATCATTTAAAAATAAATTTAGCTGATTATTTAAATCATATGTATCAATTTTTTTCCTATTCGAAATTAAATTTAAAAAACTGTTACTTGAACCATTGCTTGTGATTGGAATAATACTTGATAATTCGTTATAGATATCATCAATATTCTCTAAATTTTTTAATATATGGTTACGTTTTATATAATCATCATCAAAAGTTTGTAAAACACCTCCCCAAAAATTGGTCAATCCATATTCAATATTAGAATCGTAAATTACACTTTTCTTACTTATTATAATTTCATCCAGATATGTACCTCTGTATGATTTGCGATTTAATATTCCATAATTTTTTAAACTTTTAAGAATTGAATAATAATTTTTAATTTTATTATTTACGTTTGTATTTTTATCAATTTCTATATTTCTAAATTTAATATTATTTTTGAAATTTGAATTATAAATATCTATATTTTTAAAACCTTTTTTAACAAGTCCCAGATAAGTACCTAGTCCAGAAGCACCTGCACCCAATATAGCAATTTTATCTTTCATTAATTATTTATAATGTATAAAAAAATTAATAAATATATTTAATTAATTTTTTTCCATACAAAATTATAAGATCTAATCATTGAGTGAATCGAATATTTTTTTTGTGCATTTTTTCTTAATTTAGTTCTATTATTTTTAGTAAATATATTCTTATCATTTAACATTTTAAAAATAGCATTAGATAAAATTATGTGATTTCTAGGTTTAACTAGATATTTTTTATTGTTTAATACAAATTTTGTATCTCCTATATCTGTAGATATGGATGGAATACCTGATGCATATGCCTCTAAAATCACATTAGGAAAGCCTTCACCGTCTTTACTTGGAAGTACTAAAAAATTAATCTTTTTATAAAAGCTTTGAATATTATTTTTAGGTCCTAAAAGTTTTACATAATTATTTAATTCATAATCCTTAATAATTTTTTTTAAATATTTATTTTTATTATCAAGGTTTTTACCAACAAGAAAACATATCCAATTTGATTTTTTTTTCAGAAGATGATTAAGCGCTGCTAAAAGATTCAAATGATCTTTTTGAGGATTCCATCGTGCAACACACCCGATTTTAAAATTTTTTTTTGTAGAAACTAATTTTCTAGTAAACTTAAATTTATTAAAATCTACACCATTTGGAATATAATGAATTTTTTTTTTATCATAGCCAATATCTATATGATTTTTTGTAGCTATTATTGAGCACGAAATGATTTTTGCAGGAACTATTTTTGAAAAAAATGAATTAATATATATTAGCAATCTAGTAATAGTTTTAAAAGATTTCGAATATGGAGTTGAATTTCTAATATTCCATAAAATTTTACATGGTATGAATAATTTTATAAAAATACTCAAAAATTCAGCATGATACATCCAACACTGTATTATTTTTGGTTTATTTTTCTTTAAGTAAAATATCAATTTAAAAAAATCTTTTAATAATAAATTTTTTAAATCAAAATTTAAAACTTCAACTTTATTTTTTTTAAGAATTTTCTCATAATGCATAGGCCTAGATAAAGATAGAACAATATGTTCATTTTGATTATCATATTTAACCAAATTACATAAAGTATTTTCTGCTCCACCTATTCCTAGACCAGAAATTATATGTAAAATTTTCATTTCAAAAAATTTTTTTTGTAACCTCTAAATAAATAAATTTAAATATAAAACTTAAAGATATAGTTAAAAACCAAGCAAAATTTTTATTTAAAAATTCAATATAAAAATAATTAAATATATAGTATTCAAATATTCTTGAGATAAATATTAAAAAAGTAAAAGATAAGAAAAAATAAAAATTGTTACCTAAATTATAAATTTTCTTAACTCTTATAAAATTAAAAAAAAATAAAAATATTAAAACTATCTTTAAAGATAAGTCTAAACTTAAAAATATCGAAAGTATATTTATTAAAAGAAAAGATAGAAAAAAAGATATTAAAGATAAGCTTAAGTATTTTTTAAAATTTTCCTTAAAATAATTAATCACCTTTTTTTTAATATCCTTGCAGGAATTCCACCAATTATATTATTTTTTGGAAAACTTTTTGTTACCACAGATCCTGCTGCAACTATACAATTATCTCCCAATTCAACCCCTTTTAAAAAAGTTGCTTTTGCTCCTATCCAGCAATTTTTACCAATAATAATTTTTTTTTTATTTTTTCCTTGCATATAAATTGGTTTATTTTTGTTTTTAAAAATATGATCCTCAGATAAAAAAGATGAGCCATGGCCTATTCTGGTATTTTTTTTTATTAAAATTCCTCCATATCCGTTCAAAAAAATTCCTTCGTTCAAACTTACATTTTCATAAATATAAATTTTTTTTGGATGATAAATTGTAATTCCATCTCTGATATGAGTAGAGTTTAGTTTACCAAAAAATAATTTTAATAAAAAAAATCTTAAATAATCAAATATGGGTGAAGGTAAATACTTTATAATTCCATAAAAAGTAGAAAAAAATAAATGATAAATTAAATATGAAGTTTTATAATTATTTAAAGCTGTTTTAATCATTTTTTTGTTATTAATTCATAATATATTTTTTAATCTTTAAAAGGAATAGCTATTAGATAAATTAAATTACCCCATGTTAAAAATGGAATATTTATCTTATTAATTTCCTTTTTTTTTGGAAAGGTTCGTATAATATTTTTTGTATTTAATTTTATTTTTGAACTTTTTTTTTGTCCTAAGAAAAATTCAATATTTTTTTTAATACATAGTCTTGAAGATAGTCTCATTTCATACCACAAACTAAAAACTGATTTAAATTTTTTATATGAAACTTTTTTTCCATAATCTATTATCTCTCCTCCATCTATGGTTTCATCTATCACATGAATAGTTGGATAACACATACTTTTTTTCAATATTAACCATATGTAGTTAGCTGGACCTCTAAAATTAGGCAAAGGAGCACAATGACAATTTATAAATTTTGCGACTTTATTATTAAGAATATTTTTCTTTAATATTGTATTTTGACCATTAAAAATAAAATCATATTTTTTTTTTCTAAGTTTGTTAATTAATTTTTTATCTATTTTTTTTTGAAATGAATATTTAATATTTTTTTTTTTGCAGAGATTTTTTATTTTGACACCAAATATATTATTAAGAAATTTAAAATAAAAATTAATTAAAAACTGAAAAAAAATAAACTTTAAACCACTTTTTTTTATTTTATGAACAATTTTTTGATTTATACTATTTGAAATTGGAAACTCAATTACTTCATTAAAGAAACTTGGGTATTCTTTAATTAATTCATAATAAATAATTTTATTCGTTAGATTTGATGTATAAAAAAGACAAATTTTATTCATTGTTGATAAGATTTAGCATTTTTAAATATTCAATAAATATAAAAATTAATACAACATATGTATAATATAAAATTAAACTTGAAAATGTATATTCATAAGAATAAAAAAGATGATGAATAAAAGACAATTTTTCTTTTTTCGTTTAAATAATTATGCCAGTGATTAATTTAAAATTTATTAATAAAATAAAATTAAAAATTCAAACTGTTCAAATTCTAGTAAATAGGTAATTTAATGATTATAAACATGTTAACATCAAATAATATTAATTTGGAGACGTTTTATGATGTTGCAATTATTGGAGCAGGTGCTGCTGGAATTACTATAGCTGCAAAACTTGCAAAAGAAGGAAAAAAAACTGCATTAATAGAAGGTGGAGATTTTGATTATACAGATGAATCTCAGAATTTGTACAAAGGTCAGGTAATTGGTGATCCATATTTTGACTTGGATGTGACTAGATTAAGATATTTTGGAGGATCTACGAACCATTGGAGCGGATACTGTAGAAATTTTGAAAAGATTGATTTTAATAGAGAATACCTAGGTGAACTATTTAAATGGCCAATTAATATTTTGGAAATTAAAAAATATCAAGAGAAAGCTTGTAAAATACTCGAAATTAAAAACTCATTTAGTTACGAAAATCAGAATTCTGAGGTTAAAAGGATTAAATTTCAGTTTTCAAAACCGGTTAGATTTAGAGAAAAATATTTTGATAGATTAAAACAATCTAAAAATTTAGATATTTTTTTAAATAGCTCGTTAACTGATTTAAATGGAAAAAATAATACAATAACATCAGCAACATTTAATAGTTTCAACAAGAAAACGATCACAATATCCAGTAAAAAATTTGTTTTTGCGATGGGTGGATTAGAAAATAACAGATATATGTTGTGGTTTAATGAAAAATATAAAAATCAATTTTTTTCATCTAATTTACCGATTGGCGAATACTGGATGGAGCATCCACATTTTACCCTAGGTAAAGCGATTGTGAAAAGAAGTAAAGTGCCAGGAAGTTTTTACTCGATTTCACCAAATCTGCAAAAAGAATTGGGAATTATGAATTGTGGTTTCAGAATAAAACATTTTAGAGATAGCAAAACAAAAGAAATTATAAGAGATATTTCTTGTATAGCTCCTAAATTAGGCAAAAAGCTTGCTAATATGTTTAATAAAAATCTAGTTTGTGGTGCAACTTTTAGGGCTGCTTGGGAACAGGCACCAAATAAAGAAAATAAGGTGTTGTTGGATAAAAAAAAAGATATTCTTGGAATACCTCAAATATTGCTATTTTGGAAAAAAAAAGAATTAGATAGAAAAACTATTACTGAGTCTATCAAGATATTTAATAATTGGCTGCTTAAATCAGATTTGGGCAGAATTCAACTAGATGACTGGATAGTAAATAAAACAAACTACCCAGAAAATGATGAACTTGGTGGCCATCATCATATGGGTGGAACTAGAATGCACGAGAACAATAAATTTGGTGTAGTTGACACTAATTGCAAAGTTTATGGATCGTCAAATTTGTATATTGCAGGATCATCAATTTTTACAACTGGCGGACACAATAATCCAACATTACCTATCGTAGCTTTTGCTCTAAGATTAGCCGATCATTTAAAAAAACAAGTATAAATAAAATTTACAAAGATAATTTTTTAAAAATAAATTCTGGTATTGATTTGATAATCAACATAATAAATTTCCAGATTGGTAATACGTAAATAATATTTTTCTTTTTTTTAAATCCATTAAATACTGCTTTTGATACATCATCAGGTTTAGCTGAAAAAGGTTTGTGTGATGTGATTTTCGATGTCATTTTAGTTTTAACAAAGCCAGGTAGAACTGTCATTACATGAACATTCTTTGTAGAAAGCCTATTTCTTAATCCAGATAAGAAGGCTGTAAAACCTGCTTTAGAAGAACCATAAATATAATTTGACCCTCGACCTCTCTCCCCTGCAACTGAGCTAATTCCTATCAAAGTACCAGAACCTCTTTTCTCAAAATAGTTTGCTAATAATCCAAAGATATTAGCAGGTCCCTCAAAATTAGTCCTAAATATTTTCACTGATATTTCTGAATTTAACTCACTCTCTTTTTGTATTTTAAGATAACCTACAGCAGATACAGCAACTTCTGGCATTTGATTTAACGAACTAAGAAATTTTTCATGGGATTGAATTTTTAAAATATCTAATTCGTGTATTGAAACTCTTACACCATAATGTTTTTCAATATTAATTTTTTCACTTTCAATAAGAGTCATATTTCTTGCTGCAAGCTGAATATCATATCCATGTTCTGCAAATTTATATGCTATCGAAATCCCTATATCGCTTGTAGCTCCAATTAAAAGTAAAGGTCCTTTTGTCATGATTTAAGTCTCTTTGATTGTTCTGATTTAAAAATAAAAAAATTATTTCTTAATTTTCTAAAATTTATAAAATTTTGAATCCGATCATCAGATGATTTTAATGTCTCAGCTGTCATTCTACTATCCTTTGCTAAGTAAAAACGACCATTATACTTTAAGACAATTTTATCAAGCCTATTCATCATATCTAAATTTTTTTTTGAAACTGCAAAATCTAAAGCAAGAGTATAGCCCTCTTGAGGAAAGGAAATATAACCATCTTGTTTACCAAATTTTTTCAGAACAGATAAAAAAGGTTGACAATCTGATTTAGAAATTAATTTACACATCTCTGTTAAACAATTAAAAGAATTTTTTGTAGGTATTACGCACTGAAACTGGATTAAGCCCCGTTTTCCATAGATTTTATTCCACCCAATAATCTTATCAAGAGGATAAAAATAAGAGTCCCAGTCTACATAAGATTTGTTATTAATATATTTGCCAAGCCAGTAATAAAAAGAGTTAAAAATTCTGATTGTAAACTTATTGAGGACTAAATTTGGTAAATAAAAAGGAATTTTAATTTTCTTTTTTCTTTTTAGTTTAAAAGGATTTTTTTTATATTCTGCAGGAAGTTCAGAGCATTCTGCATGCTCACCTAAAATAAGAAGAGAACGACCTAAATTAGCTCCACTTGAAAGACAATCTAACCAAGCAACTGAATAAGTGGAATTATTTTTTTTTTCAAAGATATTAACAGTTTCCTGCAAATTTTTTGAGCTCAAAACAGTCTTTTTTATCCATGCTGAAGAAATACGTTTTAATTTGAAGGCCACATTTAAAATCACTCCTGTCAAACCCATACCTCCTAATGTCCAATTAAATAATTCTTTATTTTGATTTTTAGAACATCTTTCAATTTCTCCATCTGAATTTATTATGTCTATCCAATCAACCCAATTTCCAAAACTACCATCTTTATGATGGTTTTTTCCATGAACATCTGCCGCAACCATTCCACCAATTGTTACAAACTTTGAACCTGGTGTAACTTTAGGAAACCAGCCTCTTTGTAAAAATTCATCAATTACATCTGACAACAAAACCCCAGCCTGAGTAACCAATTGTCCACTATTGTCATCGAATGAAATTATTTTATTAAATTTTTTCATATCAATTGTGTTATTTTTATTTATTGAGCTATCTCCATAAGATCTTCCATTTCCACGAGCAATTAAATTTCCAGATTTGATTAATTTTATTAACTCATCAGTCGAGCTTGGTTGAAAAACTTTTGCATCAATTGAGGGAAATAAACCCCATCCTGAAATTTTCATTTTATTCTTTTTCAGATTAAAATTTTACTCATTAAAAATAGAAATAATACTATAACAAAGCATATTTGACTTGTTCTATCTTTTACCGCAAATGTTACTGGATCCTCGTTGATTTTACCTCTATGAGCTATAAAAATCATCCTTAATAGCCAAAACAAAAGTATAAAACATATGACCCAAAATGCTTGGGGTTTCGAATAAAGATCTATTACTGATGGATCATTGATATATAGTATCAAAACTAAGATAGAAATTAAACCTGAGCTTATAGAAATTGTAGTAATAAACAATAAATCATCAATCATGTAATCTCTTCCATATATTTTTAAAATTTTTATTTTTTTTAAATTTACTAGTTCTGCTTGTCTTTTTACTGAAGATAAAGAAAGAAAAAAAAATATAGAAAAAACTACTAACCAAAAAGATACATCTATACTAGCTGCCTCAGATCCTGCAACTATTCTTAAGGTATATAGGCTTGCAAGTATACATAGATCAATTATTGAGAAACGTTTAAAAATATATGAATAAGAAAATGCAATACAAAAATAAAATAAAATTAGAAACGTAAATGTAATATTAATTAATAATGCTGTAATCAAGCTAATAACAAATAAAAAAAATATGAAAATTTTATAACTTTTTAAAGAAATATTGCCGCTAGCTAGTGGACGATTTTTTTTTTGTGGGTGCTTTTTGTCAAATTTTAAATCAAAAATATCATTAATTAAATAAACACTCGATGACATAAAGCAAAAAGATAGGAAAGATAATAGACTGTAATTAATTGTATTATAATCAAATTGAAAAGCAGCAAGAATCGGTAAAAATACGAGGATATTTTTTAGCCATTGGTGAATTCTCAATGCTTTTAAAAACATAAGAATATCTAAAGAATTTTTTTTTTTCATTGGGATTTAAACATTAATAGTTTAATCATTTATTAACACGAGTGTAAATTTTTATTTATAAGTAACAAATATGCAAATAAATAAAATTCAAAATTACAATATTAATTTAAGATTATTAATAATTTGGTCTAATTTTAAATTACTAAAATAAATATTGTGTTAAGATGAATATATATATCTCTAATATTATAAATTCTAATAAGTTATTTAAAATATTATATTATACTATTCTTATATTCACTACGGCATATATTTTCTTGCAATTAAAATTTGATTTGAATGCAGGTGGTAATCCTTGGAAACAAGGTGATTGGTTAATTAATTCCGAAGCAGGATTAGTCCGTAGATCTATTGCAGGAGATTTTATTTTCTTTTTATCTGATATTTTTAAAATACCAATTTTAAATATGGTTGTTTTAGTTCAAACAATTTTTTTATTAATGCTCCTTTATTTCTTAATTTATTTAGGAAATAAAATTCCCGAAAAAATTTTTTTTCTAATTGTTTGTATGCCAGCCTTTTTCCCCATTTTTTGGGCTGCTGATCCTCAAGGCTCTTTTAGAAAAGAACTTATTATATATACTACAATTTTTTTATTGATCTATTCTATATATGTTCAAAACAAAATATTGATATGGTTAACTCTACCATTATTTACATTTACATTTTTTAGTCATGAGGCGTTAATATTATTTGCTCCAACAATTTTTGCTATTATTGCTATTTCACCAAAACAATTTTTAGAAAAAAAAGAAAAAATTATATTTTCAATATTATTAATCTTAATAATAATTTCTGCAGTGATTTTTAGTTTAAAATTTTCTAATGGACCACACCATAAATTAATGTGCCAAACGTTGATTGAAAAAAATTTTAGTCCAAAAATATGTGGAGGTGCGATACATTGGTTAAATCAATCCATTTACGATGCAAACAAAAATATAATTAGTAGACTTGAAGTTTCATTTTACTCACATATTTATTTTATTTTAATGTATTTATGGTCATTAATACCAATCATTTATTTTTATTTGAGAATTCCAAAAACATTTAATAAATTTCTATTGTTTTTAACTACTGGGTTACCATTTTTTTTATTATATTTTATCGCTCTTGATTATGGTAGATGGATGAACTTCCATATTTTTTCAATGGTCTCTTTATTTTTTATATTTGAATTAACTAATAAATCTTTAAACCAAGAGATTCCTAAAATTAAAAATATTTATATTTTCTTATTTGGTCTTTCACAAGCATTTTTGATTTCACCTTCTCACACAATAGGAATTGAGAAATTTTCAGTTTTTGGTGAATTAACATATATTATTATTCAAGCCTTTAATTAATGTATTTTAAATGAGGAAAAAATATTTATAATTTTATCATTATATTTATATTTTAAAATATTAGCTGCTTTTAATCTTTTCTAAAACCAATACTTTAAATAAGCAATTATGGCTTTAATACCATCAATATTCTTAATTTTTTTCCCATCATGATAACTTCGTGGTGAAAAATCAATTTCTACCTCATAAATTTTAATTTTTTTTTTGCAATTTTTGCACTTATCTCAACACAAAAAGCAAAATCGTTTTCTTTTAAAAATATATCTTTTAATACTTGAGATCTAAATAATTTATAACCAGTATGAACATCGGTAAGATTTTGATTATAGATTAAATTATAAAATTTTGTTAAAATTAAATTAATACTTTTTCTAAAGTTATAGTCAATTCCTTTATCTAAATTAAATTTTTTTTTATTAAGAAATCTACTTCCATATACAACTTGAATATTTTTATTTTCAAATGGCTGCAAGAGTTCAGAGTAGTTTTCAGGATTATATTCTAAATCTGAGTCTTGAATTAGTATAATATCACCTGAGCATTTTGCTAAACCAGATTTTACAGCAGCTCCTTTTCCCATATTAAATTTGTGATTAATAAGTAAATCTATTTTTGTATCAATAGCTGATAGTTTTTCATATGAAGAATCATTTGATCCATCATTAATTACAATTATTTCGTATTCAAAATTTTTATTATTTAGCCTTTGTTTGTATACAGAGTCTATAATTTTTAAGATTGTATTTTCCTCATTATAGCAGGGAATTATGACACTAATTTTTTTCATTTTTGGTTAATATTTTTAAATTTTTAATATATATAATTAAATTAGCAAATAACGGTAGAATAATAACTCCTCTAAATCTCCAGTCATAATCTATCCAAGTTATAGAGTGAAATACTGCATATGACATAATAACTAAAAGATTTATATGAATTAATTTTAAATCTTTTTTATTTACATCTTTGTAAAATAAAGAAAGGAATGTGGATGCATATAAAATTGAAAATACAACTAAATTAACAACATTATGAAAAAAGCTAAACTTAATATCTGTAAATTTAAAAAAAAAAATAATTTTAAATGTGAAAATTTTAAATTGGTCCAATAAACTACCATCAAAATCAACATTGTGATAAGGTCTATCTATAACGATTATCCCTTCATTAAAATTTTGATTTAAAAAGCCTAACCTGTCTTTCAAGATAGGTATTTGTAAATCATAATATAAAATTACATTGACTATAATTATTAATAAAATATTAAAAAGTATAAATTTTAAGTAAAAATTTTTATTTTTAAAAAAATTTTCATAAAATAATAATTGTATAAATATAATAACTAAATTTATTCCTGTCGGTTTAGTAAATAGGGCTATAAAAAAAAGAAAAGTGGTTAATAAATATTTTTTCTCATTATAAAAAAAAATTACAAAAAAAACTAAACTAAAAAAAAAAAGATCAGTAAGAGGTATATATATCCATTGCGAAAACTCATAATTTATAAAAATTACTAAAATAGTAATTGGTATATAAATAATTAAATTTAGTTTAAACCTTAGGTAAATAAAATTAACTGCAAGCAATATGACAAAAATATTTAAAAATTGAAATAAAATTTTAATATTAAAATCTAAATAAGAAAAAAATTTGAAAATATATAAACTTATTAAAAAAAAAACTCCCTCACCACCTTTTTGATTAGTAAGATAATTTAGATTTTCTTTAAGTGAAAAGTTATAAGTATTTTTAATCCAATATAAAAATCTTTCAGTATCTGGTGGTATATTAAGAGAAATAGAAAATAAAAAAATTATAAATACAATTAAAAGTGAGATATTTAAAAAAAATAAATCTTTATAACTTTTTTTCATTTACTACATATTTCCATAAAGATTTAAAAGGATATTGCATGATAGAATGTACAGAATAACAATTCATCCAACAATGAGGACAATTATCTTTTTTTATTTTATTTTTTATTTCATTAACCTCTTCCGATTTTAAAACATCTTTCAATTTAGTATTTCTAAAATTGCCAATTTTATTCATAAACATGCAAGGCTTAATGTCTCCATTAGGCATTAAATGCAATGAAGTGTTTATTACATCACATGGTATTATATTTTTAGTTCTCTTTTGTTTTAAAAAATCTACTGAAATTCTTATATGTATTTTTTCTATAAATTCATAAAATTTCTTAATATAGAAATTATTATCTATAAAAATTAAACTCTCGATAATTTTGCTGTCGTTTTGAGTATTTTCTTTACTATAAATTCCATGACTATGAACGAAGGTAACAGCTTTTAACATTTCATTATAATCTTTGTAATATTTTTTTACAAAATTAAAATTATTTTCACTGAGTGTAATACCAAAGTTCGTATTTATTTTTTCTTCCTTTAACCTTTTATACAATTCAATACATTTTTTATAATTACCTTTAACACCTCTAATCTCATCGTGTGTTTTTTCATCACCATCCAAACTAATTGTAACTAAAACATCCAAACCTTTAGATTTTGCGTATTTTGCATATTCTACAGCTCTATTGACAGCCAATGCATTTGTTGTGAAAGCAAGTATCTTTAAATTTTTACAATTAGTAACCGCCGAATCAATCATTTCTTTATAATATTTTACTAAAGTTACTTCACCACCTGATAAAGACAGCCAATATAAATCTGTTGAATAATGTTTAAATAACTTATCTAAATCATTTATACCAATTTCATTTTCAGGTTTAATTTTCCAAATATCACAAAATTGGCATCTTGAATTACATAAATCTGTTAAATTTATTAAGATTTTATATGGAATAACAGACTTTGGGCTAAAAATTTTTAAAAAAAAAATTTTTAAATTAATATAAATTATCGATAAAAATGTACTATATCTCACTTTTTAAAATTAATTCATTTTTACAAATTAAGCAAACCTTCATTAAAAACTGGTTAATTTACTTTAAATGAAATTATAATAATATAAATAAACTATAAGATATACACAAATTAATAAATGAAAAGCTTTAAATTTAAAAATATTAAATACCAATATAAGAAATATTTTTTAATAATATCGTTTTTATCATTGATATTAACATTAATATTCAGCGCTTATTATTTTGAAAAAAAAGATGGTGCTCAATTGATTAAATTTAAAATGACAAATAAAAATATTAAGACTATTTATTTATTAACCAATCTAGAAACTGACCTAGTTATATTAGATATGATTGTTGGCACCGAAGAAAATCGATTTAATAATTTTGACAAATCAAAAACTGTATTGACTCAGAAAGAAGGTTATCAATTTCTTTTAGAAAGTTTTAAAAAATCCATTAAATCAAATGGTTTGAGAATTTATAAAGAAGAAAGCAAATTAAATGACACAGTTTTTTTAATTGGATCTAATGAAAAAAAAGAAGATTTTAAAAAAAAACTAAATTTGAGTATTGATCAGGCTTATTATACTTTTAAGCAATTTGTTATAAAAAAAACTGAAAATTATAGAAATTTTTACTTAGATCATATAATTAATACTATAGAAAAAATCTCAATTACTGGAACGAATAACGCAGATCTTCTACAACAAACAAAATTATTATTAGATATCACAGATATAAAAATTAATAGATTTAAGAATTATTTAGAACTAAATAACTTCAACAGTTTTATTGAAATAACAGATAGTAATGAAGATATAATGAATAATTTTGATTTTATTGATGTAAATACAGAGCAGAAAAATATTTACCTTTTTAGTATTATTATATTTTTAATGTTAAATATATTTTTTATATTTATGACTGTAATTTTTAAAAATAAGTAATATATTAAAAAATTTAGTTGTCCCTAATATTAATAACAATAAAGGTATAAACTTACTTTTATGTCTTAAAGCCTGAGAAAAGTTTCCTGTCCCTAGAGAATAAGTTGCAACTAACATTACATAACAAAGTAGTATAAATATTAATTTTTCATCTCTTATAATAAATTTATAATTTTTTATTAAATATATTGTAATAAATAGATGAAGTAGACCATCACCAAAAGCAATTATATGTCTATATCGTTCTAATTCCCATGCAAATGGGCCATACAAAAAATACAATAATCTTAAAAATGATTTGTAAACAAAATCAATTAAATTATCTTCTGGTATTAAATATAAAGGGTAGTTGGCAGCAGAAGACACTTTGAATTGTATTACCTCATATATCTGAATTATTTTTGAAAAATCTCCATCTCTAAACATAATTTCTGCTGTATTTAAATAAGGTATGTTTTCAAAACCAACAAAAAATAAAGCAAATATTGATGAAAATAATAAAAGGAATACACTTGTTTTAATGAAACTATTTTTTTGATTATATTTATTTCTCTTAAACATAATTTTTAATCCAAAAATGAAAAAAACTAAAAAGATCACCACAGAACCTCCATTAATATAAACTAAAAAAATTGAAGGTAAAAAACTGAGAAAAAAAAATTTATAATCATAAGATTTTAAAAATTTTAAAAATAAAAATGTAGATAACAGAATTAAAAAAACCGTATAAACTTCTCTCATCGTTAATATGCTGTAATTTAATAAAATTGGATAAATGCAAAAAAATAATGTAGAGAAAAATATACCCTCTTTAGATTTAGTTAATAATTTAATCGTTCTATTAAATAATATAAGTGAAGCTATTGATATTGTTATTGATAAAAATTGCATGAGATATATAGACTCACCAAAGAATTTGTAAATTAATCCTCCTATCTGGCTCAAAAAATAAATTCCATGAAAACCTTTATCAAAAATAATACTTATTGGTTTTCTTGAATATTCAACCATATGATTATGGAAATTTAATGCATCAGCACTTCCATCCATTACAAAAAAGAGATTATTATTAATTATTAAAATACAAATTTTAATTAAAAAACTAAAAATTATAAAACCTTCAAGATCTTTAAATCTACTGATTAAAAACAAATTAAATGAGAGTAAAAATAAAATAAAAAAAGTGGATAAAATAAACATATTAAATAATAATGATTCAATAACTAAGAAATTTATATTTTAAATTAATCATTATTTTTTTTTAAAACAATTATCGATAAGATGTAAATTATAATACTAAAAACAAAAGATACAAAAAAATTAAAAAAGTAAAACATTACAATTCCCAAATTTACAAATAAAATCAAGTAAAACTGACACCAATTATTCTCAAATTTTTTCAAAATTAAGTGATGAATATGATTTCTATCACCTGAAAAAGGGCTAGCATTATTTATAATTCTTGAGATAAACAGTCTAATCATTTCAAAACCAGGCAGAAACATTAATACCAAATATTCATCTGCATATATTCTTTCGGTATCAAAATTATTATAACTTTTAATTATTAAAATAGATAATAAAAAACCTAACGAATATGATCCATTATTTCCCAAAAAAATCTTATCATTTAAATTCAATATTAAAAAAAACACCAAAGTTATAATTAATAATAAATAAATTAAATTAATATTTTGAGAATATAAATATAATAGTAAAATTATAGAATAAATTCCTAATTGCCCGTTTGAACCATCAAACATGTTGAGTGCATTTATAAAAACAAACAAACAAAAGATTGTAAAACATAAAGCTAATAAATTATCAAAATTTATTATTTTATCTGTAAAAGAGAAATGTATGTTTTGAAGAACTAAATTTTTATCTAATACAACAGAACCTATTATCAAAATTAATAAAAATAATACTTTTTTACTTGCATTATAATTGTATTTATCATCTAGATATCCTAGAAAAAATACAAGTGAACATACAATATATAAATTTATTTTAGATTTATAACCTTCAGCTATAAAACTTAAATTCGTATCAATGTTTTGAAAGTTAAATGTGTCAAGAATAAATAAATATAATAAAAATATTATTATAAAAAAACCACCGACAGTTGGCGTGGGTTTCTTGTGTAATTTTCTATAATTATCTTGATAATCATAAATGGCAAATTTTATTTTATTTAGGTTTATAAGATAAAAAAAGATCAAATTAACAAAAAAAAATACAGAGATAATAAATAAATAATTAAACATTTTTAATTATGATATGAATGAAATTTAAAAAAATACAATAATTAATATTTACTACTTAAATAAAAACCCACTGGAAAAAAGTACAATATATTTAACCAGTTATTAAAGGCATTGCCAGATGGAATAAAAGGAAGCAAAGTAATAATGAAATAAATTAATAAACATTTTTTAAAATTAGATTTTTGTTTATTTGTAAGTAATTCATAAACTAAATAACAAAATAGAGCGAATATTGCTAAGAATGGAAATATTCCAACATCTGATAAAAGTTGTAAATAGATATTGTGTTGATGAGATGAGCACTTGAACCTCTCTTTAGTTTTATTTTTAAACTCTACATCCTTACATTCTTGTCTAAAAGAATTTATACTTGTTCCAATAAATTTATTTTCTTTAAAAATTATTAATGAGGATTTATATATATGATGATATTCATCATTAATAAATTTTATACTCTGATCTGAATTTTTACCTAATAAGAAAAAAATAGTATCATCTATATAACGTTTTTTTAGATCAGTGTTTAAAAAAATTAAAAGTGAAAAAATAAAAAATATTAATGGAAAAATTACAAATCTAATTTTTCTAAACTCATCAATAAAAAAAATAAAAAGTAAAGTAAATGTTGTGATTATAAATAAAGCAGTTCTTTCACCAGATATAATTACTAAAATAAATGAAAGAAATAAAATAATTAGAACTAAAATTGAATTTTCAAATTTAAAGTTTAAAAAATATAATGATAATAATAATGGTAAAAATCTGGAAATATAACTCCCTAGAATTAATTCATCACCAAAAAAACTACTTACTCTCCCTGTGCTAGATATGGGTATAAAAAATATATTTTTTCCAAAAGAAAATTGAATTATCCCATCTATTAATAAAGCAGAAAAAGTTATAATAAGAGAATAAAAAAGATATTTTTTAAAATTTTTATTTACATTATTTATATAATATACAGCTCCAGCAAAAACCAAGAATCGAAGCATGGTTATTGGCTTCAATAAATGATATATATCTTTTTCTTCGTATAAAAAAAATAAAAAGCAAATATATAAAAAAAAAATACTAAAAAATTTAAAAAAAAAAGTAGAATAAAATTTAAATAATTTTTCTTTTACTGATAAGTATATAAATATAATTCCAGAAATTGATATGCATAAATCAGACAAGAATGGTCCTGTCACAAGAAGAATGGGTAAAAAAATTAGTGAATAAAAAAGTGTATTTTTTAAAAAATTATCTGAATGCATTAATTATAATTTTCAATATATTTTGAAAAAAATTTTTTTATTTCGTGATCATCATAGCTAAAAAAACTTTTATTAAAATTATTAAAATCCTTTAAAAAATTCTCTTTTTCAATTGCTGGTTCATTAGCAATAAATATGTTTTCTATTACCGTTTGCTCATATTTTTGATTTAAAAATAATTCTTCTTTATATTTCTCTGATTTATATTTGCCGATTTCTTTGATTTCTATTCCATCTTCATTAGCCTTTGTTTTAATTTTATTACCAGAAAGAAAAATCATTTTTTTTGCAATATCAATTATTTTAATTGACTCGCCCATATCCAAACAAAAAATACTCGAATTTTGCTTTTTAATTAAGTTTGAAAAAAGTACTAATTTTACTGCTTCAGTTATAGACATAAAGTATCTTTCCATTTTTTTATCTGTGATAGTAAGCGGACCACCAGACTCTATTTGATCTTTGAAAATATTTATCACCGAACCAGATGAGCCAAAAACGTTACCAAATCTTACTATTGATACTTGGTCTATAATGTTGTGAGTTTCTGAAAAATTTTGGTAAAAAATTTCTGACATTCTTTTTGTAGCACCCATAAAATTTGTAGGTCTTACTGCCTTATCTGTTGAGATGTAAACTAACTTTTTACAGTTATATTTTTTGAACAAATTTATAATATTTACACTTCCGAAAACATTTGTTCTTACAGCTGAAGCTATATTTTCCTCAACTATTTTCACATGTTTAAGAGCTGCTACATGGAAAATAAAATCAAAATTATTTTGAATAAAAACTTTTTCTAACCCTTCGATGTTAACAACATCTGTCGCAGAATACTCTAAAACTAAATTTTCATTTTTTTTGTATGAGTCTAATTTCTTCCTTGCATTAAATAAATTTAACTCACTATTGTCCAAAATTACTAATTTTGAAGGAGAAAAAGAAATAAGTTGTTTACACAATTCTGTTCCTATGGAACCTGCTCCACCAGTTACCAAGATTCTTTTGTCTTTAAAAATATTTATTAATTTTTGATTGTTGAATTTTTTAGATCTTTGAAAGAAATCCTCAAATTCTAGATCTTTAAAATTTTTTTCATTAAGCTTTATTGTGTTATTATTTTTTATTAAATTTGGTAAAAATCGAATTATACAAGTTTTATTAGTTTCATATATTTTATTAAAAATTTCTCTCTTTTTTTCAGAGCTTAAGTTCTGCATAGCTAGATAAATATAACTTATTTTATTCTTAGAAATTAATAATTTAGATTGTTCCCAAGAAAAAATTTTTATTCCAGATATATTTCTTCCAACTTTTGATTGATTATCATCAATAAAAAAGGAAATTTTATAATTTTGTAAAAATTTTAAACATTTAATACCTGTTTCTCCAGCACCATAAATTATTATATTTTCCTTTTTTTTAAATTTTAATAAATTCAAAAAATAAGATATTAAATATCTAAAAAGAATAAAAAAAATTATTGTTAAAGAACAATAAATAATTAATGTTCTAAGATTAAAACCTAAATTATCCTGAAAAATATATAGAATAGTGAAATTTAATACATTTATAAATAAAATATAAAAAAAATGAAAACTAGAAAAATTTGAAAAAGTTGTGTTATATAATCCAAATACTAAAAATAAGATTAAAGGTAATAAAAAAATTAATTTATAATATTTAAAATTCTCAAAATATATTTCTCCAAAGCATAAAAAGAAAACTAGATTTATTATAATTAAATCTAAAAAAAAAACTCCTAATTGTTTAAATTTTCTAATCATCAAAAATTAATTTAGTTAATCAAACATTTGTCATAAAATTTTAAGTATTTATCTATAACTATTTTTTTACTATACAATCGTTTTATTTTAAAAATATTTGAATTTATTCTTTTTTTATAACTGTTTAAATTATTTAAAATTATCTCTAAATTTTTAACTATGTCAGCAATATTTTGTGGCTCTACTTTTCTAGAGTACAATTTGTTTTTAATAATATCTCCATGCCCATATATATTGGTTATTAATACAGGTAATTTTGCAAGGTTGGCCTCGATTATTGTATTTCCAAATCCTTCCCTTAGACTAAGTGAGCAAAATAAATCTTTGTTTAAAAAAGCTTTTTTTATATTTAAATTATTTTTTATCCAACGAATATTATTTTTATGCAATTTATTTAAAAATTGGTGTTTAATTTCTTCATCGTCCAATTTTCCTGCAATTATCAATTCTATATTCATTCGTTTTTTAACAATTTCATATGCCTCAATTAAATCCATCACACCTTTATCTTTAGTTATTCTTCCCAAATATAAAATTTTATAAGTTTTTTTTTTGTTTTTCTTATTTTTAATCTTTTTAAATTTATCTATATCAAAACCAGATATACTTCCGTTTGCTAAAACTTTTAATTTATTTTTATGATTTAAATTTCTCTCTAAAAATTTTTTTTGAGAAAAACTATCAGCTAAAATATGTGTATTTAGTAGAAAAATTATTTCATCAATTTTAATAAAGAAGAACTTTTTCAAAAAACTCATATTACACCACACTTGACCTGTAAAAGTATGAACTCTAACCTTTGTATTTGAGAAAAAAGATGCCAAACAGGAAAGTAAACCACTTTTAGGCATAATGCTGTGGACTATATCGATTTTATTTTTTTTTAAAAAATAAAAAATTTTAACTAGTGATTTAATATCTTTAAAAATATTAATTTTTCTATTTATATTGATTTCAATTAATCTAATATTTTTATTTTTAAAAAATTTTTTGAGTTTTGAAGAATCAGTACATATAATAAATACCTTATATCTCTTGGATAAAGTTAAAATCAGATCTTTAAGAAAATTTTCAATACTAAATGATGTAGTTGAAACAAAACAAATTTTTTTCATAAATTAATTTCAATATTATAGTTTATCTATTAATTGTTTTAATTTTCTACCAATAACAAAATAATTTACTTCTTTAAAATATTTATTATTAATATTTTTTTTTCGTCTTTTTAAAATTTTTAAGATTAAATTTGATACATTTATAATTTTAAAACTCTTAAAAACATATCCAAATTTATATTTTGTTATAAATTGAGTGTGAGATCCATTATCAGCTGAAATTACTGGAACATTTAGAAATAAAGCTTCTAAAACAGAATTAGACTGACCTTCATAATCAGAACAATTAATATATAGTTCAGATTTTTTGAGTAATTCATAACCATTTGGTAAAAATTTAAATAATTTAACTCTTTTATTTAATCCCAAATTTTTTATTATATTGTTAATATTATTTTTTTGTGATCCTTCGCCTACTACAACAAGTTTAACTCTCTTAATTTTTTTTACACATTTAATCAGAAAATCTAAATTTTTATGTTTTTCAAATCTAGCAAATGATAAGATATATTTATCTCTTCCAATAAATTTTCTTATATTTGCAGGAGTTCTTGAATAAGAATTAATTAAAACTGGGTTATTTAAAATTTTTAATTTTGATTTTTCAATAAAAAGGTTTTTAATTTCAATATTAATTTTTTTTGAAGGTGAAATAATTAAATCTGCAAATCTATAAAAAATAAAAATTGTAAAAACTTTTAATAAATTAAATTTTGATTGAATGATTTTATTGGTTTCTCTAATAATAACTTTTGCTTTAGTTTTAGAAAAAATTTTTGAAATAATCGTTACAATATTTAAATGATGTATGGAACTTATAATGTAATCAAAATTACAGTTGTTAAGTAATTTAATTATAGGCATTATACAAGCTTTTGCTGAATTTTTTTCTAAATTAACTATTATTATTTTTTTTTTTTATAAATTTAAGATAATTTTTTTTTCTCAAATTAACAAAGCATATAGTTACAAAAAAATATCTACTTAAGAAATTTGCTAAATTAATCAATACTTTCTCAGATCCACCACCGCCAGCATATGGTAAAATAATAAGTACTTTTTTTTTCAATTTATTTTTTAATTTTATTAAATATAATTAAAAGCATCTCGAAAACGTAACCAAAAAATAAAAATAATAAAGAAACAATTAAGAGAGTAATTCCAGTTCCAAAAAAGTTTTCTGAAAAAAATGCTCTTATAATTAAAAGAAACAAACTTAAAGAGAACGTTAAGAAAAATAAAGGTATAAAAATACGTAAAGGTTTTATCATTATAGTCATTTTAACAATCAGATTTATGAAATTAAGAAAATCTTTTACAGGCTTAATTTTACTTTCTCCTCCTCTATTCAAGTAATCTATATCTAAATATCTCACACTAAAATTTTTTTGAAAAAAAAGACAAGTTATTGATGATGTAAAAGAAAAACCATTTGGTAAAAAGTCTTCAATTTGTTTAAATTTATTTTTATGAAAAATTCTTAGACCTGAATTAATGTCAATAATATTTTTTTTAATCATAAAACAAGAAAATCTTCTTATAAATTCTCGAGCTAAATTTTTTGGTTTAAAGTAATAAAAATTTTCTTTTTTCAAAGTATTTATTCTTGAACCAACAATCATATCTAGATTGTTTGTCTCGTATTCAATTTGTAATCTATTTATATCCGAAAATTTGTAAGTCTGATCACAATCTATAATTATTATGTTATCATAAGAAGAGTTGTTTATACCTATTTTTAAAGAAGCTCCGTATCCAAAATTTGAAATACTATGTATAATTTTATTTTTAACATTTAAATTATTTTCAAACCATTTCATAATTAAATTTTTTGTTTGATCATTTGAACCATCATTTACAATAACAATTTCTATTTCTTGATTTATTTTATTTTCTAAAAAATTTTTAAACTCAGATAAAAATAGTTCTATATTTTTTTCCTCATTATAAATTGGAACTATAATTGAATATTTATTCATATATTTTTTTCTTTTGAATTAATTGATATAAAAATATCATTAAAAAAACAAACGCTATTGCAATTAGAGGTTCAGAATATCTACCTATATAGTGAGTAAAGGCACTATGAAAAATAATAGAATATGCAGGAGCAGCAATAAAATAAATAAATGTATTTTTTTTCTTAATAAAGAAATTTTTTAGAAATATAAAAATCAATAAAGATAAACTTACTATTTGTAATATGAATGTTGTGATTGCAAATATAGAATAGATTATCAAATTAAAATTCGATTTATTAAACCTTATAATTATGTCACTTATGTTAGTTGCACCCATAATTCCCCTAAAAGCAAATATTGGTGTTAATACAATCTGTTTAATAGGATTGCTTAAATAGATAATTATAGATTTTTTTAGAGTATTGATTTCCTTTATATTATAACCGTTTTCCATAAGATAATCTTCTGAAATATATTTTCTATAAATTAGGAAATAGTTTCTATTTCTACCTTCAAATGTAGCACCAGGCTTTACTCTTTCAATTTTTTTTTCATCAAAAAATTTATCTAATAAATACAAATTTATTTTTGGAATATATGAAACAATCAAGGCAGGTATTTCTTTCCAATCTATCATACCATGAACAGCTCTACTCAATAAAGCTTCACCGCCAGTATTATCGGGTAATAATTGATCATTAAAATTATAATCTTTCATAAAATTTTTAGATTTGTTTTTTGAATATTTTTTATAATAATTATCTTTTATTTTTTTAATTGTATCGCTCACTTCTGTGATTTTTTCTGAATTATTAAAATTTTTTGTATTAAAAAATTTATATGTATAAAGTGGGCAGATAGAGATAGAAAAAATAATAAATAATTTTAAAATTTTCATATAATTATTTCTTTTTTTCTCTTTTCTAAAATTAAATATAATTGAAGTTAATATTAAAAATAAAAAATAAAAAATAAAGACAGGTTTAAAAAAATATAAAGCAGCAGATGTAATTATTAAAAAAAAAATTGAAAATTTATTACTAGTTTTAAAAAAGGTATAAGAGAAATATCCAAGCCATAATACTAGAAAAGTGGATACAATTTCAGGGTTTAAAAACGAAATACTAGAGAGAAAAAAAGTATTAATTGAAAATAATATACCAGATAAAAAAGATATTGAAATTTTTTCAGTAAGTTTGTGAGTTATCAGAATAATAGAAATACAAATTATAAAATAATAAAAAAAATTAATTTTTTGTAACTTTATAATAATTTTTTTACAGAACTGATCTTCTCCTTTTAAAAAACAATCAAGTGATTTTGTCTTGATTTGTTCTCTATTACTTTTTAAGAATAAGGAATTTATATAAGAATATCCAATAGATCTATCGTCATCAAAATAAAATTCTTCCCCTTGATGAGAGCTCAATGATTGGGTATTATTAACTGCAAAATTTAAGGTATACTTTAAATAATCTATTGGATCATCTTTTATTTCTTTAAATCCTATAAAATTGAAATAATTCATTATAATTATAAAAAATAAAGTAATAAAAAAAATTAAATTTTTATTTTTGTTTAAATTTTTCATTTTTTAAATAATCCCTGATATTTATTATTTACTTTTACAATATAAAATTTAACTTTTTTTTTGTTCACAAAATATTTAAATGCATGATTGTCTCCCACATCATCAGAAATAAATATTCCACCTTTTTTTAAAAGTTCGTAAATTTTGAAATATGACACGTAACGACCATAAAATGTTTTATCACTATCATAATGAATTAAATCAAATTTTATTCTCATTTTACTTATTTTTGCAATGCCATTTCGGTCTGGGCATCGTAATAAGTGCCATTTTTTTCTTAAATTTTTTGGTACAACACTGCCAACATATTCAAAATTTTTTTTTTCAACATAGGGCATATCGATAGAATATAAGAAAGATTTTTTTCTGTGTTTGATAGAGTCTAATATTACATAACTTGAATATCCATAAGAGACACCCGTCTCTAATATTTTTTTTATATTTTTGTTATTATTAATAATTGAAAATAGCAAATCTATATTTGCTGCACTTTTTTTAATTTTTTTTATTTTTATTTTTTTAAATGGACGATTATCTAAAAATTTTTTCTTTATTATGATTTTTTTTGAAATATTTTTTTCACACCAACTATCTGATGATTTAAATTTTTTACTAAAAAATCTAAATACGAAAGATATTATATAATAATAATAATAAAATAAAAAATTATTAAAAAATCTAAAATTTTTTAAATGCCAAATAAAATTTTTAAAAAAGAATTTAAACATTTTCTTCCATCCAATTTTGAAAAATAATTAAATTCCATATTGCATCTCTATGATTTTTTTTTCCTGAGACATGTTCATTGAATTTTTTTTTGATTAAATTAATATTTTGTATTCCATATTTTTTAAGGTTTTTTTCTGACAATTTGTCAAAAGCCCAACTTTTTAAATCATTTCGTATCAAGTAATCTACAGGTGCACCAAAACCAATTTTCTTAGGATTAATTAAATTTTTTGGAAGATATCTCTCTAGAATTGCTTTGAAAGATTTCTTAGAGTTTTTTTGATTATAACTTTCTTTGAATGAAGAGGAAAAATTATAAGAAATTAAATCCAAATCTAAAAATGGTAATCTTACTTCTAAGCCATTATGCATAGATGATCTGTCAGTTTTTACTAATATATCATTTGTTAAATAAAAATTTAAATCATGTAACATCATAAATTCATTAAAATTAAAATTTTTGTCAATATCCCCTAAGAGTAATTTTTGATCATTATAGCTTAAATCAAAAATGTTATCTGAATTCATTTTTAATATTTCGTTATAAAAAAATTGCTGGTTACTAGAGGTTCTCAGATACCTCTCTAAATTACTAAAATAATTATTGTGATTTAGCTCAGAAATTTTTTTTAAGTATGTAGATAGTTTTCTCTTCCAATTTTCACTTAAAATATTTGCGGTATTAAATATTTTGAAAGCTTTTTTGTATCTTCTATAACCATAAAATTGTTCATCGCTTCCATCTCCAGATAACGCAACTTTTATATTTTTTTTAGCAATCTTAGATAAATATAATGTTGAAATCGCTGAATGATCAGCAAAAGGTTCATCAAAAATTGAATTTATTTTTTGGATGCACTCTATCATATCTTTTTTATTTAAAATAATTTGGTTATGATTAGATCCTAAATGCTTGGCGATTTTAGATGCTTTTTTTATCTCATTATAATCCTCAAATTCATATCCAAGCGTAAATGAGTCAACCTTTTTTCCTAATTTAAGGTTTGATATAGCTAATAATAACGAAGAGTCTATCCCACTAGATAAAAAAATACCCAAAGGTGCATCAGATAAGTGAACTCTATTTATAGCTAAAGATAATTGCATCTCAAGATTTGACTCTTCTTTCATCTTTTCCCTATTTTTCAAAAAAAATGGGATTAAATTAAAATATTTTCTCTTAATTAATTTAAGTTCTTTTTTTAATATAGTTATTTCAATCAAAGAACCCTTCTCTAATTTAAATATATTTTTATAGATAGTCTGAGGTTCAGGCACATAACCAAATTTAAAAAAATATCCAAAAGATTTTTCGTTTATTTCGTTTCGAAAATACTGAATTTTAAAAGATTTTAACTCTGATGAAAAAAAAAAATTATTATCTTGATATTTATAGAACAATGGTTTTTCACCAAACCTATCTCTTGCGATGAAAACTTTATTCAATTTGCGATCTAACAAAGAGAATGCAAACATACCTCTTATTTTATCCAAAACTTCATCTATAGTCCAAAATTCAAAACAATTTACCAAAGTGCAGGTATCTGAAGAACTATTCCATTTAATTTTATTATTTGAAATTTTGTTTAACTCGTTACGTAATTCAAAATGATTATATATTTCTCCATTAAAACTTATTAAAAATCTATTTGAATAAGAATTCATGGGTTGATTTCCAGAATCACTTAAATCTTGAATAGTTAATCTATTATGTCCAAAGATAATGTTGTTTTCTTCTTTTGCTAAACTGCCTACAAAATCTGGACCTCTATGAGATATTTTATTTAACATTTCAGATACAACTGAAATGTGATCTGTTTTTTTTTCAATATTTGAACTAATAAATCCTGAAATACCGCACATTAAATTATTTTCTTAAAAACTATTTGATGACAGCCTAAACTATTATTTTTTTTATATTTTATTACTTTAAAGCCTTTATTTTCACAGTACTGTTTTAAATTTTCAAAACTGGAGTATTCATATGGAAAACCTCCTATCCAATCAAGCATATTAAAATAAAAACTCATTCCTCTATTTTTCTTCACATGTAAGATATAATCAAAAAAACTTTTTAAATCTAAGAGTAGAATTTTTTTTATTATTATAAAAAAATATAATATTGTGATCACAATCAAAAAGTAAATTTTACTTAAAAAGCTTGGTAAAAAGTTAAAGATATATTTTATTATCCACCAAATTCTACTTCTTAATCCTTGATCATTGTATATTGCAATAAATAATTTTCCATTTGGTTTAACTTTTCTTATACAATTGTCTAACGCAACCCACATTTGACCAGTATGATGAAGTACACCCCATGAGTAAACTACATCAAAATTAGGAATTTTGTCTAAAATTTTTTTATTTAAAACTGATCCGTGAAAAATTTTCCAATTCTTATCATTGTTATAAAATTTTTTTTTTAAAAATTTTGTGCAATTTACAGATTCTTTGTCTATATCAATTGAAAAAACCTTGAAACCAAGTTTTTTTGCAGCAAGACTAAACAAGCCAGATCCAGATCCAGCATCAAAAAATGTTTGGTTTTTTTTTGCTTTTTTGATTGAAAATTCAATTAATGATTTTTCTGCAATATTGATTCTTTCCTCATCAAGTTTATTATCTAAAAAATTTTGCCAATTATTTCCAAAATTAAATTTCATTATTGACATTCATATATATTTAATTGAATAAAAATCAAAACTTATTAGTTATAGAGTATATGGATTTATTTATAAGAATTATAAATATTTTATTTTTACATTCAAAATTAAAATTTTATTTGATGTTTATATTGCTTTTCTTTGCAGCAATAATTGAATCAATAGGAATCGGCTTAGTTTTACCAATAGTTGATATAATTAATACAGAGACAAATACTGTAAAAATATCAAATATTGTATTCGAAAAAAAAGAGATTTTAATCTACATTTTTTTATTTTTTATATTTAAGTTTCTACTGTTAATTGGAATTTATTTTTTACAATCTAAATATGTTTATGATATTCAAGCTTTTTTTTCTAAATTACTATTTAAGAAATATTTAAGTTTATCTTTAGTAAAACAAAAGCAAAAAAATACAAATGTAATAAGTAGAAACATTTACAACGAAGTAAATGAATTTGCGCAAATTTCTAATATTCTCATATCAACAATTAATGAAATAGTCATTTTATTAGGTATATTTATTTTGTTTATTTTATTTTTGCCAAATCAAATAATTTTAACATCATTATTACTTTTTATAATATCTATTTTTTTTATAAAATTTTTATCAAATGCAATAAAACAAATTGGATCTAAAAGACAAGAATTTGATGGTAAAAGATTAATTGTAATAAATGAAGCTTTTAAAGGTATTAAAGAAATAATTTCTTTTGGTATCAAAAATATATTTATTGATAAATATTCATCACATAACTTTAGAAGTGCGCAAGAAAGTTCTAAAATGCTTTTCTTAAAGCATATCCCAAGAATTAGTATTGAATTTATTGTTGTTATCCTTTTTTTAATTTTCATAAGTTTAAATTTAAATGACGAAATTTTAAATGGTGAAAAAATTTTTCCAATAATAGCTCTAGTTGGAGTTTCAATGCTTAGAATGTTACCTTCAATAAACAAGATTATAGTAGGAGCGAACCAAATAAATTATGGAAAAGCCATAATTCAAGTAATTGAGGAAGCTATAAAAAATAAAGATCGAAAGAATTCGATTAAATTAAAAAAATTTACTGAAAATTTTAAAAGTATTAAATTTGAAAATGTAAATTTCTCCTATGATGAAAAAAAAATTATTAACAATTTAAATTTAAAAATAAATCTAGGAGATAAAATAGGTATAATGGGTAAAAGTGGTTCTGGTAAAACCACAATAATTGATTTGCTTATGGGTATGCTTAAACCAGATAGTGGTTGTATTTATATAAATAAAGAAGAAATAAATAATTTAGATTTAGAAAATTCTGACTTGTTTTCTTATATTCCTCAAAAAAGTTTTGTATTAGATGACAATATTAAAAATAATATAACTTTTGGCAAAAGTGGCGATAAGGTAGACATAGATTACTATAATCTTATTCTTAAAAATGCCTGTCTCGAAGAATTTTTAGAAATTGAAAAATCTAAAGATCTTTTAGGAGACTCTGGTGGAAAATTATCTGGTGGTCAAATTCAAAGAATAACGATAGCTAGAGCACTATTTAGAAGATCTAAAATTCTAATTATGGATGAAGCTACATCTTCTTTAGATAAAACAACACGAGATAAAATTTTAAGTAATATTAAAGAAAATTTTCAAAATTTAACAATGATAATAGTTTCTCATGATGAGGAGGTATTTTCAATTTGTGATAAAATTTATAAACTTAAAGACGGCAAAGTAGAATTAATTTAGTTTGTAATAATTTTTATACCACTTTATAAAGTTTAACACACCTTGAGAAAGATCTACTTCAAACTTTATAGATAGTTCATTGCATATTTTTTTATTTAAACCGTAAGTATCTATTGCATCTCCTTTTTGCATTGGCAAATAATTTATTTTAGCTTTTTTATTTAAATGCTTTTCAATGATTTTAATAAAATTTAACAGTTTTTCAGGTTTGCTTTTTGCTAAATTAAATATCTCATATGGAGTTTTTTTATTTTTTAAACCTATAACATATTTTTTATTAAATATAATTTCATCTATAGCATTGGTGATATCTGAAATATAAGTAAAGTCTCTTTTATGTTTTCCATAGTTAAACACATTTATAGGTTTGTTTTTTATTATATTTTTGACAAATTTAAATAAAGCCATATCTGGCCTTCCCCATGGTCCATAAACTGTAAAAAGTCTTAGACATGTCATGTTAATTTTAAATAATTCAGAATAAGCATATGCCATGACTTCATTTGATTTTTTTGATGCAGCATAAAAAGATTTTGGTAATTCTGATTTATCCTTTTCTTCAAAAGGGATTTTGATATTTGAACCGTAGACACTGCTAGTGCTTGAAAAAACTAAATGTTTAATTTTATATATTCTTGATAATTCTAAAATATTAAAAAAACCAACTAAATTACTTTTAAGATATGCATCTGGGTGATCTAAAGAATATCTTACACCTGCTTGTGCAGCAAAATGAACCACTTTAGATATTTTATTTTTTTTGAATAATTTTTCAAGAGTTTTATAATTAGCTAAGTCTATTTTATAAAATTTAAAATTATTATATTTTTTTAATTTCTCTAATCTATCTTTTTTTAATTTTAATGAATAATAATTATTGAGATTATCTAATCCAATAATTTTATGTTTCTTCTTTAAAATTTTTTCGGAAAAGTGATAACCTATAAATCCAGCACAACCAGTCACCAATATCATATTTTACCTACACCTTTTTAAAAAATATTTTTTTAAAATTTAGTTTTTTCAAATCAATAAATATTTTATCCATAATTATTTTGTTTGCTATTTCATCATTTTTTTTATTACATAAAATCTTATTGTTTTCTTTTGCAAATATTTTGTTAAAAAAAATTATTATTAATGATGGAATTCTTATAAAAGCAACTTTTCCGTCAAAAATTTTAAATGGGTGTCTAATTATACTTAAAAGTATTTTAAAAAAATAAAAAAATAAAATTTTTATATCTTGGTAATTTTTAATTTTCGTAAGCCTAAACATATGACCGTAATAAGCAACAGAACTGTTATGAAATTTAGAATTACAGTTCGTTTCCATATAATTTGATATATTTTTATCGTTATTATTATTGAGAAATTTTTGAAAAACCATAATTTTATGTAAATAAATATTTCCAGATGCATCTGTTAAATTAAAATTTGAAAAGTAATCGAGATTTGAATAATTGATAACTTCGAAAGCAACTTCTGAATTTTGATGACCAAGCAAAACATAACCCCCAGGTGTTGTACACAAACCAACTTTGATTTGATTATTTTTTAGAAAATGTAAAAGCCTTAAAATTAAATACCTGTCGGGTAAATTTGTTTGATAAATATCTTGAATATTAATCAAACCTCTAATTTTTTCAAAGTCAATTAAACAAAAATTGGAGTCTGTTTCCATTGAAAATTCAAGTTTTAATAACTTTTTATAATCTAAATTAAATATCTCATTAGTAATTTTCCATCTACTTGTTAATTCACCATTCTTAATTGAAATATCATTAAAAAAAGTGACACTAAAATCATTTTGATTTGAAATGTAGTAAATTTTTTCAATAAAATTTTGAGAATAAAAATTATCATCATCTAATCTTAAAAAATATTTTGTCTCGATTAACTCTAAACCTCGTTTCCAATTTTCCAACATTGTTAAATCTTCTTTTGATTGATGATATTTAATTTTTTTATCAATTAAATTTTTGCAATATTCTGAGGTTTCGTCACTTGAGTTATTATCTAATATTATAATTTGCAAATTAGAGTAAGTTTGTTCTAATACAGATTTTAATGCTCTTTTAAACATTTTAAATCTATTTCGGGTGGGAATCAAAATTGTTATTTTTTTTTTATCTAACATAATACTTTCCAATATTTTTCAAAAAAAAATTTGAAATCATTTAATTTTAAATAATAAGAATTAAATAAGTGCTTTTTTTCATATAAATTTATTAACTTAAAATAATTTTTATATTTATTTTCCATCAAATAAATTTTTATATGCTCGCTCAGCTATTTTAAAATCATTAAGGTTATCAACATCAATTTTCTTATAATCATCAATTTCATAAAGAAATGGTTTTTTACCTACCCGATTATCTAATTTTTTATAATTTTTTACAGAATTTATAAAAATCGCACTATTGACTTCATACAATTTTTTAATTTTTTGTGTAAATGGCCATTTAATTTTTTTGTAGTCATAATTTATAGGTTTTTTTTCATTCCATATAAATTTTTTAATTGGAGTAACAGACATAAGAGAATCGTAGTCTTGTTCAATTTTTTTTTTGTAGAGATTTATTGATTTTTCATATTCCATGTTATCAAAAAATGGTGAGGTAACATGTGTCCACAATACATGACCTTCAGAAATAATTTTTGGTACATACTTTATCAATCTATCTGTGGTTGTGTTACTTGTACATAAATTCTCTGGTCTGACGTCTATTTGAACCTTTTTAAATTTTTTATTCCTCAAATAGCGAATTATTTTTTTTTCATTGGTTGAAACTACTATAGTATCTATTGATTTTACTTTTACCAAATCCTTAATTTTTAATTCAAACAAACCAAGTTCATAATTAGCAAATTTCCTTGTATTTTTATTTTTAACTCTTTGGCTTCCAGCTCTGCATGGTAAAAAGGCTATAAATTTCATTCTTCAAACATAAATTATTTTTCTAAGCTGTCCACTCACCTGAAAGTTTTCCTTTAAGATCAATATTTTCTATTGAACTTATTCTAAAAAATCTTTTTAGAATATGAACACAAGCTTCTGCTACAGCTCTATCACCACCACTTCTTTTAGTTACAAAATTTGCATATTTTTTGCAGAGTTGATCAGCATTATTAGGAGCTATCGAATATTTAACATGTTTCATAACCAAATAATCAAAAATTCCATCACCCATATATATTGTTTCTGATAGTTTATATTTTTTTTTCATCCATTGTATTCTTTTAACAGTGCTAACTAAAAAAATATCAAACTTCATATCTTTTTTTATTCTACGTTCACTTATAGAAAATCCTTTTCTATCGCCAGTGACAAAGACTACATTAATAAATTTAGACAAAATTGTTAAAGCATCATTATCATCTGGACCAAAAACTTTTAGCTGTTTACCATTTTTATCATAATAGAACTGTCCATTAGTCATTACACCATCGACGTCTAATACAAAATTTTTAATTTTTATTTTATTTTTCATTATTGAAGTTTAAAATTTAATTTTAATTTTTTTTGACAATTCAGTATAATATTTTTTTATATTTTGAATATTGTTATATATTTTTATTTGATATTGGCCCTGATAAAAAGAAATTTCTTTTCCAGATATATACTGAATTTTATTTTGCTTGGATATGTCTTGTAAAAAAGGCGTACTATTTTGACTTATTGGAAAATCAATTATTAACGATAATTTTCTAATTAAATTTTTGTTAAGATTTATCTTATCCTTTTTTTTAATATTCATGCCCAAACTTGAAGTATTTATTAAAGTGTTTGCAGTACATTTATTTAATTTCTCAAATGGTAAATATTGAGATCTAAGAATTTTTTTTCTTTTTCTTGAACAAATTACATAATTTTTAAATTTTAGATTGTCTAAAGCATACAACACAGTTCTTGTAACTGAACCATTTCCAATTATTATTATTCTGCTGTTTTTATTTTTTATTTTTTTCTTTAGTATATCGTGAACTGCATAATAATCTGTATTATAACCAATAAATTTTCCATTCTTATTTACCACAGTATTACACGAGGAAGTTTCTCTAACTATTAAATCCTTGATATCTAAATATTTGATTATTTTTGATTTAAATGGAGTGGAAACAGAAAAACCTCCTAAATTAACCTCTTTTGCAAAATTATAGAAAACTTTTAGATTTTTAATTTTTAATGGATAATAAACTGCATTTCTTCCTATAATTTTAAAAAAAGAATTATGCAATAAGGAGCCACTTGAACCAGGATTATTTGAGATTGAAAAGAATAATTTAGTTTTATTATTGATCATTAAGATTTTGGCATATGTATTCTTTTGAAAGACAGAAAAGTAATTTGTCAAATGGATGCTGATGCAAAGGTGACATATTTAGAAATATTAAACCAACTATAATTTTTATTTTTTTTATATCTAAATTGTTATTATTTAAAAAATTCTCATAGATATTAATATATTTTTTATAATTCATTGCAGATTTAAATTTATATGTATAGTTATTATTATTTTTTTTTAAGCTAAATTCATTTTTTTTTATTTTACTATAATCCATTATAAGACCACCATAAAGTTTTGCTAAATCATAATATTTATCTCCATATTTTAAATTACCTGCAAAATCTGAACGCCAATCAATAAGTGAAAAGGATTTTCTTTTTTTATTATAAATAGAATTATCAAAGTGGAGATCACCATGAATGAAAGTTGGTATTGATGTTTGAGAAAGTTTTTCATAATTAATCTTTTTCATAATTTTATTAATGTGAGGATAATTAATATTATTAATTTTTAAGAAAGTGTCTTTTCCACCAACATTTTTTAAAAACAAATTAACTCTATCCTGGGTTTTTTGTTTATAAAATTCAATACAACTTTTATATAATTCTTTTTTTGGTATTTCTTTTTTAATCCAAAGTTCTTTTTGAAGCCATGAAAGATAATTTGAAAAGATTTTAGGATTATTTAGAATATATAAATTTGACCCTTCCTGAAAAGGGTAATAAATAAATTCTTTGGAAATTTTACATTTTGGAAAAACATTTTGATTTAATAAGCTTTTTTTATATTTCTGATTTTGTAATTTATAGTTAGAGTGAAACTTAATTACTTTATTATTTTCAATATAAATTTGTTCATCTGGTTTACTAAAATCATAATTTTCAAATTTTTTTCTTACTGTGGATAATTTTTTTTCTGTACCAATATCATCCCAATACATTTTTAATACTTTTACTTTAGATTTTTTTAAAAATAATTTATAAATCAATGATATTTCAAAACTTTTATAATTTCCTATCTGATTTATTTTGAAATCCCAAAAATTTTTAAAATCGTAAACAAATCCTAATCCAGAAAAATTAAAGTAATTTTTTTTTGGTTTCTGTTTGTCATAAATATTTATTACATTACCAAAATGTGTTTCTAAATTGCAATAATCTTTAAATCCACGCCTTCGTTTTCCAACACCTAAAAAGTTATATTTTAAATTTCTTTTGACTACATTCTTGTTAAATAAAGTATCACAGCTAACAAAGAAAAAAGGCCTTTGTAAATATTTTTTACAATTTAAAAGAGATAAACCTGGTCCAGATTTTGGGCCAGAAAAATTCTTTATTTTTACAAATTTTATATTTAATTTTGGATAGCTTATATTTAAAAACCTTTTTACTTGATCATGTCTATAGCCTGTAGCAATAACAAAATTAGTATTTAGTGGAAAGTTTTCAATTATTCTTGATATTGCAGATTTTTGATTAATTGAAATAAGTGATTTATTCAAACTTTTTCCAATTTGCCCCATTCTTCCACCATATCCGGCGGCTAAAATACAGCATGTTATATTTTTTGACAATTTTAAATCCCTTTATAAATTTTTACTTAAATAGTTTTTAAACTATTTTTTGTTTCATTATTTAACTATGTTCTGTCTGTATTTTTCCACTACCTCTTTTTGTATCATCACTAATTCTAATAACATCAGAAGGCTGAGGTGTAGAAACTTCGTATAATAATAAGTCGCTTTTTGCTTCAATTCTATGAACAGTGTGCTTGGGGACACTTACTGCATATCCTTTAGAAAATATTTTTGTTTTGATATTCTTGATTATAATAGGATAATTTTTTTTAACTAAATTTATTCTTTTTGGAAAGAAATGAATTTTTGCTTTACCAGAGAATAAGAAGTTTGTTTCAATTTTTTTTTTATGAAATTGTAAGCTTGTTTTTGTACCTTTTTTAATAAAAATTTTTTTAAATATTAAGTTTCTGTTTAGTTTTCCTGTGTACCATAATTCATAACCCCATGGTTTTTTTACTTTATAAATTTTAGTTTGTTTAACCTGTATTTTTTGGTTTTTCCTTTTGTAATTTACTAAAGAAGCAACCAAGTATTGATTTGATATTCCATTTAAATATATTTTATCCTCAAATTTTTTTTTTACTTCAACTATGCCTGATAAATTTAAACTAATATTTTTTTTACCAACTTTAATTTTAGTTTTTTTATTGACAGTTTTTAGAGGCAGCAAATATAAGTAATTAGAATTTATACTTATTTCTTTCTCTCGTTTAATATTAATAAAATTATATTCATAGAATTTGTTATCAAAACTTAACTTTGATATTTTATTATTTATTTTTTTTTTTATTACTAGCTTTCTATTAATCATAATTTGTATTCAATTAATTTTTTATTATTTTCAAAAAATTTGTCATAAAAGGTTTTAACAAACATTTGCATAGACCACTTACTTTTAAATCCATATTTTTTATGCATCCAACTTAGACCTTCTTTTATGTAAAGTTTTAAATTTTCATCATATGTTTCGGTTTTTATAAGATCTGACATATGCAAAAGATAATTTTCATTTTCTTCAGCTTTAATTTCTGTAGTTATAGCAGCAGCATAATCATTTACATATGCTTTCATGATTAATTCACTTTCAATCCCATACCCTCTGAAATTATTACCATCAAATAAAAAATTCATATGACCAGGTTGATCTAAATTTTTTATTTGGTCCAAAAATTCTGTTTTAACGATATAAGCATTGTTGTGAATATACCAAAAATATTTTAATTTTTCTTTATTGTTAATTATATTTTTTTCACCCCAATCATTAGAACAAGGTGACAATATGGCCAATTTTTTATGTTTTGTAAAAATTTTTTTAATTTTTTTTTCTAAAACATAATTTTTAAAATAAGTGTCATTTGTTAAAAATAAATAAAGATCATAATTATAAAACTTTTTCTCTTTATAAATATTACTTAAAGCAAAGTTAATTCCTCTAGAATACCTTAGTCCATTATTTTTAACTTCTTCCCAATTTGCATACCAAGTAGTATATTTAGAAAGGTTATTTTCATCAGATCCAGCTTCAACTATAAATACATCTAAATTTTTATTATGTTTTTTAAGATTTTGATATAACTTATCAGTTACTTTGGGTAAATTTCTATTTAAAATGATTGCACAAATTCTCATATTTGAATTAAATTAAAATTTTTTACATATCTCAAGATTGAATTTTTAATATTTTTTTTTAAATATAGGTTTAGTTTTTTTTGACTTAATTTATTTTTTTTCAAAAAATTTTTAATTAATTTCTTAAAAGATTTACTTGAAAAAATATAATGTCCAGCAATTATTGCTTTATCTAAATCTTTCTTGTCATCTTTTTTATTGATCATCCATTTTTTCCATTTATTCGATTTAAATGACAGGTTAATAAATTTTTCCTCTGAAATCTTATCACTATATAATCTAAAATATTCTAAAAGCGCCTTTGTTTCCTCAACTCCAAATTCGGGTGCTACATTGGTTGCATGTATACCAATTTTTGGATGCCACTTAAGTGAGTCGTTAGTTAAATAGTCTGCGTTATGTTCCTTCATAAAAATATCATGTTTTTTACAAACTTCCAAAACTTTGAATATCTGAATTTCAACCGGAATTTCATTCATAATTCTTATTGGACTTTCAAAAGATCCTACATTTTTTGTTTCCATAACTTTTGTACCAGATTGAACAACAACAAAAGTAGGTGATTTTAATTTTTTTTTTGACGTAAAATTTTTTACTTTGTTTAGTAATTGATCTAAATCTTCAAACGTGCCGGTGCCTCCGCTTTGTTCTTCAGTTCCTATTTCGATTAATACCTCTTTATTCTTCTCTTTTGCATAATTGGTAACAAATTCGTAAAGCTCAAATAATCTTTTTAAAATAATTTTTTGAGAGACTGGCTTTTTAGAAAAGGTAACACTTGGGTCAATATGAATTATTTTAAAATCATTATCAATATCAACTGCAAAAGACTTTTTTGCATTGTTCATAGTCTGTTTGATACTTAATTTTTTTTCCACTTCTGGATTTCCCTGCCATGGTCCACCATGATCTCTACATAAAATTATCCTATTATACTTATCTCTTTTTTTAACATAATTTGAAAAATCCTCTGTAGTCCAATTATTACAATATCCTGGACCAATTTCTGAACATTCAATTTGTCGTCTACTTGCAATTAACATAATTAAAATTTTATATTTGTTGGCCAATTCAATTGTGGAATCAACTACATTTTTACTCATTGGTCCAACACCCAATAATGTACTATTTTTTTCTAGAATCTGCTTTTTAAGAATTTGATTTAATTGCATATGTAATCTTATATTATTACTTAGTTTGTTTCACCTTGAAAATTTCATTATTCAATATGTTATAAAAAATTTAAAGAATTAATTTTTTTTAAATAATTTTCAAAATCTTTAAATTTTAAATAATCTGAAGAATAAATATTTTGTTTAGATAGTTTATGTTTTTTTTTATTTAGAATTCTAATAATATTTTTAGTTATTAAGGAAATGTCATTATTACAGGTGAGATTATAACCTAGATTTTTAGTTATATCATCGAATAGATAATCAATATCTCCTAAACCTTTAATCCAGATAGGTATAAATCCTAAATATAATATTTTGTAAACATAGGAACTAAAACTAGTGAGACAGAAATTAACATTGTTTTTCTCTACAAAAAATTTTTCTATTTCTTTATTGTTAAATTCTGAAATATTAATAGCCTCATCTGGCAATGAATTAATGATTAAACTATTGTACTCTTGTGGATGAAACTTATAATAAACAGAGATTTTATCTTTCTTTTTTATTATTAAATTTGCAATTTCAAGTATTTTTAAATTTTCTCTTTTATTTCTAGTAAAAATTAAAAGTAATTTGATTTTATTTTTATCTTCGATTGATTTGTAATAATTTTTTTTTTTTTTAAATAAATAAATATTTTTTTCTTTGTATCCATTAAATTGCAAAACTCTTTGGCTTTTTATCGAATTAATGAAATAATATTTTGGATATAAATTATTGTTATTCAAAAAATCATAACCTGGATTATATTTACAAATTGTTTTAGTTATAAAACATATTAGATTACACCTATTTTTATTTGACAAATAAACAAACATTTTCGATGTATTACATGTTGGCAGTGCATTAGATAATATATACTTAATTTTATATTTTTTTATCAAGTTATCTAATATTCTAAATTGAATTAATTTAAAAAAAATATTTAAAATATTGAATTCGTTAACATTAAATAAATATTTTATTTTTTTATATTTTCTTTTAATTTTATGTATCTGTATAAACAAATAAATACTTTTTAAAAAAATTAAAATTACATCTTTGATATTTACAAATTTAGATTGTATTAAAAAATTTTTTTTAAAGGAAATATCATTAATATTATTAATCGTATCAAATATAAAACTTTGTTTTACTCTTTTGCTATAGTCTACATTTTTCTCATAAAATGTATCATTAGGTCGTGGCAAATAAATTAGATATTTTTTACTTTTTTTGGTTTCTTAAAAAAAATCGATATAAATTTTAAACAAAAAATAAATAAAAAAGTAAAAACAAATTTAAAAAAAAAAATACAGTGGTCAATAATTTGAGATTTGTTTCCTACATTGTTAAACAAAATACTATCAACACTGTCTTTTTTATACCATGGCACAATGTGTGTTATAAAAAAAATAGAAAACTTATCCTTAAGTTGAATGTTCAGAATTTTCTCAAATATCAATATATCTCGATTTAATAAATTATACTTTTGAAAATAATTATGATGTTTTGTTTTATGAATTTTTTCTTCACTCATAATATTTATTTAGGTAAATCGCATTAAGGTGAACTTAATTATGTATCTTAAAAATAATCTAAACTTAGTCAAATTAATTAGGGATTTATTAAATATTAATTATCTTAATGTTTGGATTTATTTCATACAATTGTTTTCTTATTTCCAAATTATAAGCCCCAGCATTTAATAAAACTTTGGGATTTTTAATTTTTTTTATAACTTGAGGACCGACAACTTTTAGTTTAGTGCCGTATAATCTTTTATTTTTTTTCAATTTAGAATTGTCTAAAATACAATTAAAATTAGACCATTTAAGACCTCTTGAAATGAGAAATTGTGAAAAAATATGTGCACCAAATAAAAAATTTCTTTCTCTGTCTTTTTTAATAAAAATTTTATTAAGCGAGGAAATTTTTTTTTTGTATTTATAAATTAACTTTTTATACATTAATTGATATTTTTTTAAATTAGGTATCTTTATATTTTTAGTCATATTGTCTCTGCGTGCATAAATAAAAATAGAGTGATTTTTATAATATTTTTTTATTTTAATTTTGAAATTAAGCTTACTCAGTATAACTTTTAATATTTCCTCGGTTAATAAATATGTATGCTCAAAGTTAATAACATTAGTATAATTGTTTCTAAGATAAAGACCTAAGTTTGGTACAGAAAAAATCATTTTATTTATTTCATTAAATTTTAAGATTTTTTTTAAATCTTCTATCGGTGAATATAAATGCTCCAGGACGTGTGAGTGAACAAAAGTAGTATTATTTTCTATAACTTTATGAACTAATTTATTGCTAATAAAACTATTTATGTATCTTACTTTTTTATTTGGCTTAATTTGATTTTTTTCAATCTTTGAAATTTCGAAATTAGTCCATTTTTTTATTTTTTTATTTTTTGAAGTTAAATTTGCAAGTTCATTTGCTCCACCACCGATTTCTATAATGTTTGCATCACAATACTTTAATATAAAATTCGAAAATTCAATATGATGCTTTTCCCAGATCTCTCCAACTGCTTCCGAATGATATTTTGAGTATATTAATTTAGGATCTACTAAATTTTTTAATTGAACTAATCTAGTTCTTGAACTTACAGTCCATTGCATATCGAAAAATAAATCTTTTTCAAAAGGTTGGTCTGTACATCCAATGAATACTGGAAATTTTTTTAAAGTTAAAAAACTTTTTAATGTTTCTTTATTGTTTACTAAACATTTTTTTCTAATTTGATACTTTATTCTCATATAACCATTTTCCTAAATCTTCATCTTGTTTAACTTGATCAGATATTCTTATACTTACTAAATTTGAGTTAGTAAATATTTTTGCAATTTTAGAAATATCCTTTGATTATAAAGCATAGCAATTTAAGAAAGGTCTTTTTTTTTCAATACCCAACCATTGATGTTAACAATTTGGTCATCTTCACTAAAATTGTAAAACGTTGAAATTATTGAAAAAAAAATTATTTTGGTATTAATTATTAAAAATTTTCTTCTTTTGAAATTCATAAATATTAATCAACATATACTCTAAAAATATAGATATTTTTAAAAATTTTTTTCAGTGCATAAATCAAGCCAATTGAGCTATTAGTACTGGTCAGCTGCACGCATTACTGCGCTTCCACATCCAGCCTATCAAC
>MDTB01111514.1_pt1 | contig 44901 bp, 40 predicted proteins | sample 811161 | NCBI WGS metagenome assembly MDTB01 (sample SAMN05326650, study PRJNA326480) | marine metagenome | isolation source: seawater | place: Mediterranean Sea | collected 2009 | reverse complement strand
GTAAATTGAAAGCCAGCTATATCAACATCAGATTCGTATGTAATATCTATCTTTTGATTTTGATGGTCAATAACACCAAAATTGATAAATGCATTTCCAGCACATATTGAACCATCCCCATCACATTCTCCACAAATATCAACCTCTGCATCACCTCCACATTCTCCAAGACAATCAAAAACGTAATTACAAGAACTATCATCAACATTTGCGTTTTCATTATAATTACAAGCATTGATATCTGTGCATCCTAATATTTGTTCTAATTCAGGATATAAATTAATGATTGCACCCTGCCAAGAACTAAAATTATACCCTCCTGGTGATAAATTGTTTATGAGGTACCATCCATTATAACTACCAGACCATCCCCAATTTAAATGAAAATAGTCATCATCGTAACCATTAATTACAAACGCATGCCCTGCCCCTAAATCCTCTGTATAACCTTTATATATAAGAGGCCTACCTTGATCTAATTCACTTTTTACCATATCTAACCAAAAAATATCATCATAATTATCTTTAGATAAAAAAGTTGTTTGTTGATTATATTTAAAATATGACTTTAAAGCCGTTGTTAAGCTTGGCTCATATTCACCAACCCAAGCGCCTGAGCCGGAAGGGCCATAATTCATTTCCACACTTACGCCAATATGAAATAAAAGTTCTCTGGATGATTCTGTTGGCGAATTTGAATTCATATTATTCCAATCATAAAATGTATTAAAATCTGCTGTAACTAGACCATAATTATTATGATAATATGCATGTGAATTTTCTCCATATTCAGGATGATTCCAATATTTCATTACCATACCAGCAGCTGTTGCAACACATCCAGCATATGCATTTCCTCCAGGCCCCTGACTATCTTCAGGACAGTGATCATTCCATGAATGGCCCTGGTCCCAATTATAATCAAATAAGGGTTGAACGTTTCTGGTTTCCTGACTTATTAAATCATCAGAAAGATAATATTTCCAAAGATTATCAATATCAATATTTGATGATATTTTATTTTTAATAACATAAGCAATTTGTTTTTTATAGAATGAAAGCATATCAGTAAACTGAACTGGCTGATTAATGTTAGAAAAATAATTTTGATTGCTATATCCGAGAACAGGATAAACACGGTCATCACCAGAGACAATTACAAATCCATTATTTTTAAAATTAATTATATATAAATAATTAATTAAATCATCTTGAATTTTTTCTACAGAATGTAATTTTAAATTATTTTTGTCAAACTTTATTAAAAGAATATTTTCAGCTACTTTAATTGCAGCTTTAGATGTTATTGGAGCAGTATATAGATTAGATATTAATACAAACACTGCGATTAGTATATTTTTATAAACCATAGAATCCTAAATAAAAAAACGGTGAGTTTTATATTTTATTTATAACAAAATATAATAATAACTCACCGTTTTATTATATATCTATTTTAAACTATCAATAAGTTGCAACATATCTTCAAGACCACTCTTTATACGCTTAAGAGTCTTCAAATCAGCTGCAGTAAGTTTAATAACTTTTTCATTAATAGATTTTACCTGCTCTTTACTTACAGTAGTTACAGGTTGTTTTAGCTTATCTTTTAAATGCTGTTTAGCACCTTTAATAGTAAAACGTCTATCATAGAGTAACTCTTTAATTTCTTTAATTAAATCAATATCAGATTTTCTATAATTTCTGTTACCCGCACTATTCTTAGATGGTTTTAATTGCGAAAATTCACTCTCCCAATACCTAAGAACATATTGTTTCAATCCTGTTATTTCACTTACTTCACCTATTGAATAATAGAGTTTTTTTACCTCTTTATTCGCTTGCATATTATCCTACTCACTTTATTTTTTGGCTAATATTTATGTAAAGTATCACTTTAAGTTAAAGCAATAAAATTAAATATCAAAGGGTTTTTGGACAGTTTATTAAAAGAGTTCGTTTGGGCTTGTATATTTTAAGTTAAATGAATCTGCAACTGCTTTATGTGTTATTTTTCCATTCATAGTATTTAATCCTGATAATAACTCATTATTAGATTTGAAAACATCTAAACCATTATTTGCTAATAACTTTATATAGTTAAATGTTACATTTGTTAAAGCTATAGTTGATGTGTGAGGTACTGCACCAGGCATATTTGCAACACAATAGTGAGTAACCCCTTCTTCCACAAATGTAGGATCTTTGTGTGTTGTTGGTTTGGTAGTTTCAATACAACCTCCCTGATCAACTGAAACATCAACAACAACTGATCCTTTATTCATTAATGATAATAATTTTCTATCTATTAATTTTGGAGCTTTTGCTCCAACAACTAAAACTGCACCTATCAGTAAATCAATTTTAGGTAACAACTCTCTTAGAATGTGGGCATTAGAGTGTATAGTATGTACGTTTTCAGGCATAGTATCGTCTAAATATCTTAGATTATCCATATTAATATCTAAAATATAAACATTTGCACCAAGGCCAGAAGCTAATTTTGCAGCATTTGTACCTACAATTCCACCACCTAAGATAAGAACATTTGCAGGTTCAACTCCTGGTACGCCACTAATGAGTTTACCTTTACCTCCCATGTTCGATTCTAAACATTTAGATCCATTTATAACAGCTAAGCGTCCAGCAACTTCGCTCATAGGTATCAAAAGAGGTAATTTTCCATTTAATTCAACTGTTTCATAAGCTATTGATATTGCTTTAGATTTTAACATAGCTTCTAGTAATGTTTGATCTGCGGCAAAATGAAAATATGTAAAAATGATTTGATTTGGTTTTATTAGTGAAAATTCTTCTTCTTGAGGCTCTTTTACCTTTATAATCATTTCTGATTGAGAAAAAATCTCTTCAGGTGTAGATAAGATATTCGCACCAGAAGCTTGATACATTTCATTTGAAAATCCACTACCTAAACCAGCGTTATTTTCAACATATACTGTATGTCCCATTTTAACTAATTCATCAACTCCAGATGGAACCAGTGAAACTCTACTTTCATTAAGCTTAATTTCTTTAGGAACTCCGATTATCATTTTTTATCAATCAAAGCCTTTATGCTTAAACTTAATTTGCCTCTATCATCTTTTTTAATCAGCTTAACATCAACTTCTTGATCAACTTTCAACACATCTTCAACTTTATTTGTTCTTTCATGTTGAATTTCTGAAATATGAACAAGACCGTCAACATCTGGAGCAATTCTTACAAAAGCTCCAAAATCCATGATTTTTACCACTTTACCTTTATAGACTTCATTAACAACAGGAACAAAACTATATGCTTCTAAAACCTTTATAGCTTGTTCTAATTTTTCTTGATCAGTACCTGAAACAACACATTTACCATCTTCTTCTACATTAAGTTCACACTCGTATTCAGCGCATAAGGCTTTAATATTTTTACCTTGAGGGCCAATAACCATACCAATCTTTTCTACAGGAACAGTTGTCATTAACATTTTAGGAGCATGTTTGGACATATTTTTTCTTGGTTCTGATAAACATTTTTGCATTTCTGCTAAAATATGCAACCTACCTTCTTTTGCTTGATATAAAGCTTCTTTTAAAATATCAATCGGTAATCCATCAATTTTTAAATCCATCTGAATAGCGGTAATACCTTCATCTGAACCAGCAACTTTAAAGTCCATATCACCTAAATGGTCTTCTGTACCTAAAATATCAGTTAAAATTGCATATCTATCTTTATTTTCCATTATTAATCCCATTGCAATACCTGCAATAGGTTTTTTAATTGGAACACCGGCATCCATTAAAGCTAGTGTACTCCCACATACAGTAGCCATAGATGAAGATCCATTTGATTCAGTAATTTCTGATACTAATCTAACCGTATATGGAAAATCATCTGATTCAGGCATAGAGGGTTTTATCGCTCTTAAAGCTAAATTTCCATGACCTATTTCTCTTCTAGAAGTACTAAACATTCTTCTAACTTCGCCTACTGAAAATGGAGGAAAATTGTAATGAAGCATAAGATTTCTGTATGATAAACCCTCCAAGTCGTCTATCATTTGTTCATCTTTTTTATTACCTAATGTAGTTACTACAATAGCTTGTGTTTCTCCACGAGTAAACAAACAAGAGCCATGAGTTCTAGGTAATATAGATGCTTCTATATCAATATTTCTTACTGTTTTATTATCTCTACCATCAGCACGTGTGCCATCTAATGTCTGCTCTCTTAAATCATCAGAGATTTTATTATTAATGAATGATTTAATTTCTGAAATATCATCAGGATAATTTTCTGATAATTCATCTGCAACTTGATCAACAAAAATATCAACATCGCCGTATCTATCAGCTTTATTTTTAGGTTGATTTAATGGACTTATCTTTCCATCAATTTTTGATTCTATATCTTTTAATAAATCAGAACTCATTTCTTCTGACTTAATATATTTTATTTTATCCTTACCTACTTTTTTAACCAAGTCCAATTGTAATTTAACAATATCCTTAATTACTTCATGTGAATATTGAACAGCTGAAATAAAATCATCTTCACTTATAAATTTAGCTGAACCTTCAACCATTAAAATTGAATCAGAAGTACCAGATACAATAACTTCCATATCACTAGTTTCTAATTCTTCCTTAGTTGGATTAATAATAAATTTTCCATCATCATTTCTTCCAATTCTTACAGAAGCTACAGGACCATCCCATGGTATATCAGAAATTGAAAGTGCTGCAGATGCACCTATAGTACCAAGTATATCAGGATTAATACCTCCATCATATGATAAAACATTTATTAATACCTGTGTTTCATGGAAAAAATCAGATGGAAACAATGGTCTGATAGGCCTATCTGTTAATCTTGAGGCTATAATTTCATGCTCAGCAGGTCTAGCTTCTCTTTTAAAAAAACCTCCTGGAATTCTACCTGAAGAATAAAATTTTTCCCTATATTCAACTGATAATGGGAAAAAACTTCTATTTTCAGATGCTTGTTTCGAACAGCAAACCGTTACCATTAATACAGTCTCTCCATATGACACCATTACGGAACCATTTGCTTGTTTTGCTATTTTTCCTGTCTCTATAAATAAATCTTTACTTCCAAAATTCTTACTTACTTTCATTATATTATCTCGAACCTCTTTACTCTCTGTTATAAATTTAACTGATTATTTTCTTATGTTTAATTTTTTAATTACTGCTAGATAATCATCATTACTACTTCTTTTAATATAATCTAACAATTTTCTTCTTCTGGATACCATTGCAATCAAACCTCTTCTAGCACTATGATCTTTTCTATTTTCTTTTAAATGTTCGGTTATAGTATTTATTCTTTCTGTTAAAATTGCTATTTGTGCCTGACTAGATCCAGAATCCTTATCATTTGCACCATGCTCTTTTATTAACTCAGCTGTTTTTTCTTTATTTATTGACATTTATTACTCCTTTAAGCTTTTTTTTTGTTAAACAATATTTTTTGTCATCTTTCAATTGTTTAACTAAACCTTCTACCTTATCAAACTTTATTTCTTCTCTAATAAATTCTATAAAAAAGACTTTTATCTCATAATTATAAAAATCCTTATTGCTTTCGACCCTAAATATATGAATCTCTATTGTTTCTTCCTTGTTATTTGTTACTGTAGGACTAAATCCAATATTGCACATACCAAAATATTGTTTTTTTTCAATTTCAACTTTTACGTAATAAACTCCAGTTCTAGGTATAACTTTAAAGTTATTTAATGGTTTTATATTGACTGTTGGAAAATTAATGGTTCTACCATAACCTCTACCTTTTACTATATTACCTAATAGTGAATATTCTCTTCCTAGCATTTTATTAACAATTTTTATGTTCCCATTAGATATTTCACTTCTTAAAAATGTACTAGAAATAGTTTTACTATTTATATCCTTTAATTTATCCATTGTATGAATATTAAGATTTTTATTTTTATAATTATTTCTTATAAAATCAATATTTCCTTCACGCTTATGTCCAAAACCATTATCATAGCCCATAACAACATCAGTTGGATTAAGGCATGATATTATTTTATCAAAAAAATCTTTAGCAGATATTTTTGATAAAAATTGATCAAATTTCAAAACAATTACCATATCAATGCCTTGCTTAATTAATGTCTGTAATTTTTCATCAATGTTATCTGATAAAAAATATCTAGTATTTTTACATCTTTTAAGTACGGCAATTGGATGAGGATCAAATGTTATAACGATAGTACTTGATTGATGAATATATTTTTTAGAAATACTTTTCATTTTTTGAAAAATATTTTGGTGACCTAAATGAAGCCCGTCAAATGAACCAATACTTATAATTGTATTATTGTAAGATAATTTATCTAATTCATTAAATGTTGTTTTGATTGTAACCAATCCTTAAACTCCTTTACATTAATAGATGAATTTTGATCATACTCTCCTATACGGTTTCTGGTCAATTCTTCAACATAACCTTCAGTATTTAATTTATGAGCTAAGTCCCTTGCTAAAGAACGTATATAGGTTCCTTTTCCACACAAAACTTTTATTATTATGTTATCTTCATTATTTTCAATTAAATCAATTTTTTTTATTCTAACCTTTCTAGGTTCACGATCAACAATAATACCTTTCCTAGCTAAAGAATACAATCTTTTACCATTTTGCTTTAATGCTGAATACATAGGTGGTATTTGATTTATTTTTCCAATAAAATTATTTAAAACTTTTAATAAATTTTTGTCATCTAATTGTACATATTTTTTCTTATTTATAACTTTACCTGTGAGGTCCAGAGTATCTGTCCTTTTGCCAAACTTAATTTTTACAGTATACTCTTTTTCCTCTTCCATAAAAAAACTAACTTTTTTAGTCATTTTTCCTACACATACAATTAAAACACCAGATGCAAATGGATCTAAAGTTCCAGCGTGACCAATTTTGAGAGGTCTAACTTGAGGTTTTAAAAATTTTATTATATCATTCGAGGTCCAATCTGGTTCTTTCCAAATTGAAACAATATAACCATTATCACTTATCATCTAAACCTAAAAATATTCTATCAAGTTTATCGTAGAATTCAATGGAATCATCAAAATAAAATATTATTTCAGGTATGTTCTTACTTGTAATAATTTTACCAATAATACCTTTTATATATTTTGATTTTTTATTTAATTCGTTTGTGATGTCAATGTTAGAAATAGTATTATCAATAACACTAAAATATACTTTGGCGTTTCTTAAATCTCTTGAAATATCTACTTTCGATATAGTGATTATTCCTGAGCCATCTAAGTTGAAATCTTTTAAAATAAAATCACTTAAAATAATTTTAATTTCCTTACTTAATCTGTCATTTCTTTTGTAAGGTCTTTTCTTAAAATCCATAATTAACCGAGCGTTCTTTTTATTTCCTTAATTTCATACACTTCTATAATGTCACCTTCGATAAAATCAGTAAACCCTTGAACTCCTATACCACATTCAAACCCTTCTTTTACTTCATTGACATCATCTTTAAATCTTTTAAGTGAAGTTAAAACTCCTTCATGAATTAATTCATCTTCTCTTTTAACTCTTAACATAGAATTTCTAATTACTTTTCCTGATTTTACAGATGAACCAGCTATTATACCAAGTTTAGGTATTTTAAATTGTTGTAATACATGAGCAATACCAGTGACTTCTTCTATTTTTTCTGGCTCTAATAAGCCTTCTAAGGCTAATTTAACTTCTTCTATTGCTTCGTATATAATAGAATAATTTCTAATATCAACTTCTAGTTCTCTAGCTTTTAATTTTGCTTCAGGAGAAACTTTAACATTAAATGCGATTATCACCGCTTGTGATGCTGAAGCTAATGTAACATCATTATCATTAATATTACCAGTTGATCTATGGACAATCTTAACTTGAACTTCTTGTGTTGATAAAGACATCAAAGAGTCACTTAGGGCTTCAATAGAACCATCAACGTCACCTTTAATTATTATATTAAGTTCTTTAACCTTACCAAGTGAAATTTCTTTACCTATTTGATCAAGTGTAATTTTTCTAAATCTTCTTTGTTCAGCCTCTCTTTTTAATTGAGCACGTTTCTGAGCTATATTTTTAGCTTCTCTTTCATCTTTCATAACAATAAATTCTTCTCCTGAATTAGGGACATCTGAAAAACCTAATATTTGAACAGGATCAGAAGGTAATGCTTTATCAATTCTCATATTACGTTCATTCAATAATGCTCTTACTTTAGAAGCTTGTGAACCACAAATAAAAATGTCACCTACATTCAAAGTACCTTTTTTGATTAATACAGTTGCTATAGAGCCTAAACCTTTATCTAAACGAGCCTCTACAATAGTACCTCTAGCTGGAATATCTTGACGAGCTTTTAGATCTAACAATTCTGCTTCTAAGGTAATTTTTTCTAATAAATCATCCATTCCAGTACCAACCTTAGCAGAAATTTCTGCTGATTGAAATTTACCACCCCATTCTTCAACAAGTATGTTTTTTTCTGATAATTTTTGCTTTATAAGGTTTGAATCAGCTGAAGGTCTATCAATTTTATTTATTGCTACAATAATAGGGACATTTGCTGCCTGGGCATGATCAAACGCCTCAATGGTTTGTGGCATAATTTTTGTTTCATCTGCTGCAACAACTATTACAACTAAATCTGTAATCTGAGCACCTCTAGCTCTCATCGCAGTGAAGGCCTCATGTCCAGGAGTATCTAAAAATGTAATTTTTTTACCAGATTCTAATTCAACCTCATATGCACCAACGTGCTGGGTAATCCCGCCAGACTCTCCAGCAACGACATTCTCATTCCTAATATAATCTAGTACCGATGTCTTTCCATGGTCTACATGTCCCATTACTGTAACAATTGGAGGTCTAGATATTGCATTTTCATGATTATTATCATCAGAATCTATTAACTCAACTTCAGATGATGATTCTTCAATTTTTTCTTCATGTATTTCTATTTCAAATTCATCAGCAACCATTATCATAGTTTCCATATCAAGCCTCTGATTTATTGTAACCATTAAACCTAAATTCATACATGTCATAATAACATCTTGAACAGGAACATCCATAGATTGTGCAAATTCATCAACAGTAGAGTATTCAACTATATTAATAATTTTTTTTGATTCAACTTCTTCAATTATTTCTTCTTCTTTTTTTGCTTTTTTTCTTTTTGATACTTTTTTAGATAATTGAGAAACTGATGTTTTAACAGAATCATTATCTTGTTTTTTCTTTGTTGTATTGATTTTATCAGCAATAGAAGAAATATCAATTTTCTTTAATTTGAGTTTTGGCTTAGATATAGCTGTTAAATCTTTTTTAGATTTCTTCTTATCAGTATTTTTATTATTTTTTTTATCAAGATTTTTTTTCTGTATAGCATTAGTCTCATCTTCAGAAGCCTTTTTAATAATTTTAAGTTTAGGTATAGTTTCTAAACGTTTAGGTTTATCATCTAGCTTCTTAAATGATTTATCTTCAACTTTAGATTCTTCATCTTTTATTTTAGAATCAGTTTCATTTTCAATATTATCAGCTAAATCCTGATTAGGATGAACAACATTAAGTCTGGCCATTTCTTTTCTTAATCTATCAACAGCACTAGCATCTTGATAAAAGTGATCTAGAATTTTTGCATGAATTTCAGTAGATATAGATGACATAATCGTATACTTAATACTGTTATCTAAATTTTTAAGAAAATCAATTATCTCTATGTGGGAAATATTTAGCTCTTTAGCTATATCAAATATTCTTTTTACTTTTGCCATAAATTTTAATCGTCTTTCATAGTTGAATTAATTATTAGTGTAATTTTATCAAGACTTTTTTCACCTATACCTTTAGTATCTAATAAAGACTCTTTTGGTGAATCTAAAAATTCTTCAATAGTATTTATATTATTATCTGAAAAATTTTGTGCCTGAGTTTTTGTAATTCCTTTTAATTCGCTTAATAAAGTATCTGAATTTATGTTAGTGTCTTCTACATTAGTTGGTGTTCCTTCATAATCAGATCTTTTTACTGAATCAATGGTATATCCAGTTACTTTTGAAGCAAGCTTTATGTTATGACCATTCCTACCGATTGCAACAGCTAAATCTTCATCCTCGAATACAGCAACTGCATATGGTTTTTCTTCATCCATATAAAGATTATACGGCTTTGCAGGTGCAATTGCTCTTGAAATTAAAACCTCTGGTCGATCACTCCAATTAATGATATCGATTTTCTCTCCATTTAATTCTCTAACGATGGATTGAATTCTACTTCCTCTCATACCAACACATGCACCAACAGCATCAATTCTTCTATCTGATGAATGAACAACAACTTTACTTCTATCTCCTGACGCTCTGGCAATTGCTTTAATTTCAATGATACCATCCTCAATTTCAGGTACTTCAATCTCAAATAATCTTTCTAAAAATTTATCATTTGTTCTAGATAACCTTATTTCTGGACCTTTTGCTGTTGATGAGATTTCAGATATTATTGCTCTGATAATTTCACCCCTTCTATACCTGTCAGTTGGCATTTGTTGATCTCTAGGTAAAACCATTTCTGTTCCTTCATGAATAACAAAAATTCTATCCTTCTGTATTTGATGTACGCTTCCAATTATTACTTCATTTGCTTTAGAATTAAATTGCTGAAGTATTGATTCCTTTTCAATATTTTTAATTTTTTGAGATAAAAATTGCTTTGCATGGAAAATTAATCTTCTTCCAAATGATGCAGGATTAATTATTTCTATGAATGGATCCCCTATCTCTAAATCAGGTTCAGTTTTTTGAGCCTCAAGAAGAGATATTTCATGGACGGAATCAGAAACTTTATCAACAATTACTTTTTCTTGGTATATTTCTATTTCACCTTTATCCATATTGACAATACAACTGAAATTGTCATTTTCTTCACCATACTTTTTATGCATAAGGTTGACAAACAATTCTTCAATTATATAACTAAGATTTACTGTTTCTATATCTTTATCTTTTGCAATAATCTTAAAAGCGTCTATAATATCTTTATTAATCAATTTTAATCCCTTTCAGTAAATTTTTCCGTATAAAAAGAAAGAGGGTTCAAACGCCCTCTTTCTAACACCGGAAAATTATAACTATTTTATTATAAATTCAATTTATTTTTTTAAAAGATTTTCTACTTTGCTCATTGCAATTTTATTTCTTTCTAACCAGCTTGAAAATTGTTGATTTCTATTTAAGGCAGGATTTTCCTTAGAAATATTAAATAAATCATCAGCCTTTTGATAAAATTTATAAGAATTATCTAAATCATTTTTTTCAAAAAATATGTTTCCTAACTTATAATAACCATACGCTTTTTGAGCGTCTGAATCTGAATAACTTATTCCATCTCTATAACTTTTTATTGCTTCATCATTTTCACTTATATCAGCATAATAATCTCCAGAAACATAATGTGCTTGACTTTTAAACCAATTATTTTCAATTTTATCTTTAGCTATGTTAATTTTATCAACAACATTACTTTTTAAAGAGTCAGAAGTTTCAGAATGAATGATAAAAGATAAATAATTAATATATTTGGAATTGGGGTAGTTTTTATAAATCGAATCAATCTGTGTATTTAGTTTATCATTAAAATAATCTGGATTATTTAAACCCTCATTAACTAACTGTAACATCACTTCATCTACAGCTAACTTAGATTTGTAAACTAATTCATTCTGTGAATTTTGATAATAACCCAAACCACTTATAATTAAAGCTACAAAAACTATTGCAATAATAATTTTTGTGCTATTATTTTTAAAATATTCTACAACTGATAAAAGTTTTTCAGCTATAGGGTCTTTTTTTAATTCATCTTTTTTCATAAATCTCCTATTATGTACCCTCACCCCGAATTGAACGGGGACCTATTGCTTAGGAGGCAATTGTTCTATCCATTTGAACTACAAGGGCAATTAAATCATATTATAAAAAAGCGTGTTAATTTATAAACTGATAAGATAGTAAACAATAACATGTTTAAAATTTAATTTAAAATTCTATTTTATTATTAAAAGAAGTTTAATTTGACTAATTTACACTAAGTGAGTATGTTTAATTTATCAGAACTTTCAACTTAAATAATAGGATTTTACTTCTATTTTTCAAAAGTAGGCCTTTCCTATAGGATTAAGGAAACTTGCGATTCTTAGAGAAGATCCGTACCTTATAAATCAAAGGTAATCTGATAATGCATACTCACTTTTTTATTTCACTTAATATTTTATCAATAACATCCTTTTTACCATCAATTAAAAATTTTATGTGATCATCTTCATTAATTTCATTTAATACATGACATTTGCTATAAATATAATTAATTAATTTTCCTTCATTATATGATACAGATATTTCTGTTTGAATATTTTCCCTTGTAATTTTTATTTTAATATCATTGAGTATTTTTTGAATATTAATATTACTTCTTGCGGAAACAAAAATTGAATTTGGATAAATAATTTTTAAACGCTCAATTATATTTGTATCAATTAAATTATCAATTTTATTAAAAACAATTAAAAAATCTTTATCACTAATATCTAAATGATTTAAAACTGAATTTATGGTGTCTATATGAATTTCCAGCTCCTTAGATGATATATCTACAACTTTTATAATTAAATTACTATCTATTATTTCGCTAAGAGTTGATCTAAATGAAGCTACTAGGTTATCTGGTAAGTTCCTTATAAAACCAACAGTGTCACTTAATAAAAAAGAAATTTTCTTATTTATATCAATTTTCTTAGTGCTGGTGTCTAGAGTTGCAAATAATTCATCTTTAACATAGTTTTTTGATGAAGCAATACTATTCATCAAACTAGATTTTCCTGCATTAGTATATCCAACTAGTGATACTTTAAAGACTTCCTTTCTATTTTTATTTTGAGTTGTCCTACTTTTTGAAATTTTACTTAAATCTTTTTTTAATTTTATAATTTGATTTCTAATCAACCTTCTATCAATTTCTATTTGTGTCTCTCCTGGACCTCCTCTAGTTCCAACTCCTCCCATTTGTCTTTCTAAGTGTGTCCATTGGCGAGTAAGTCTTGGAAGAAAATATTCTAATTGAGCTAATTTAATTTGTGTTTTTGCTTCTTTGGTTTGCGCGTGCTTATTAAAAATATCTAATATTACTCCAGTTCTATCCATTACAATTAAATCTTTCTTGAAATATTTTTGTATGTTTTTAATTTGACTTGGAGAAATATCATTATTGATAACTACATATTTACATTTAGCATCTAATGCAAATTCATAAATGATTTTGAGTTTTCCTGATCCAATAAAATATTTTACATCTATTTTTTTTCTATGCTGTATAACTTTATCTACAACTTTAACACCAAGAGTAGTAACTAAACCTTCTAGCTCATCCATTTGATTATTTTGTTCTAAAATTGAAATATTAGTAAAGACACCAACTAATAGTGCTTTTTCAATTTTAATATTAGTTTTTTCGTAAGCTTGTTTTGACATTAGATAAAATCATCTCAGAAAATATTAAAAAAAATAAAAATAAGATTAAATATTTAGTAATCTCATTTATTGATAATGATGAAAGTATATTTTTACTATCATTTATAAAATCTGAAATATTTATAATATTTAGAGAGATATTTTCAGTTATAAATGTTTTTTCATAAAATTCATTTGAACCCATATTGGGTGGATTAAATGAATACAGGTCTACAATTGAATCGTTCATAAATAATAATTTTGTATTAGTTGTATTAAATAAAGGAGTTTTGTTGCTTGCAAAAATTATTGAATCATTAAATATATCTGTAAATTTATATTTATTCACATCGTTAGATATTTTTGTTTGCATATTTACTTTCAAATTATTTTTATCAAAATTTAATTTTTGATTCATCATAACATTATACATAAATGGTACAGATATTAGAGATTCATTGTCAAAGAAATTATTACCATTATTTATCATGAAACCAAAAAGATCTATTTGTAAATTTTCCTCATTAAATGTTGACCATAGAGAATTATTTAATTTAGTGCTAAAATTTGTATTTTTAGTATAATCATGAATGAAATAATTCCTCAATTTAATTTTATCCTTCTTGAAATTATTCAAGTATTTAAATTCTTCTTTATTAAAGAATAATGTATCATAATTGGTATCATTGTTTTTTATTCTATTTATATTAATTTTTAAAGAATCAGTTAAAGAAATATCAAATTCATTTTGTTTCATGTCGTCAATTGAGGGAAAAATTAAAAAATGAGTATTTTTATCTTGAAAATAATCATCTAGATTAGAATTGATACTTGAAAATAAATTGTAACCTAAAAAAATAAAAACTTGTGAATTAATTATTTCTTCTTTGTATTTATTAAATTGAGATTCATTGACATAATGAACTTTAAAAAAACTTGAATCAACTTCCTTGGTTATAACTTTAAATGAGTTTAAAATTTTACTAATGTGATTTTTTTCATTCTCATTATTAAAAACAACTGTTGTAATGATATTTCTTAATCTATTGTTTATAAATGAAAAATGATTATCTTGATAAATGTTATCATTAATATTAGTTTTATCTATATTTTCAATCTTGAAAACAATCTCTGATAAAAAATCTCTACTGAAATTTAAATCTAATGTATCTGAGTAAATTTTATTTTTGTTTACAGTAATCTTATTAGAATACATAGGGACTTTTTGATTTAATTGAAGTTTTGACTTATATGAATAATCATTTTTATATATTGTTAAATTTAAATCTTTATCTATAAAATTAATATTGCCAACTTGATAGCTAAATTTGTAATTGTTATAATCTTTGTTTATTAATTTAATATTAGAAATATAAAGGTTACTATCTATTGAAGGTAGGTTGTAATAATAGATATTATAAAAATTTTCAAATTTTGATGATATTGAATCAAGAGTATAATTAATGAAATTTTTATTGAGATTACTAATTAGATGTAAATTATTAACATTACTAGATTCTTGTTTTAAAAAAATATCATTATTTTTATAATTATAGATTTGATTATCTAAATCTAAATAAATTATTTTATTTTTATTAAATCCGTCATAAATAAGACCCTTATTCGTAGATGAAATTGTAACTCTACTATTATTAGGGTATTGATCTAAAATTTTTCCAATTGTTGAATCAATGTAAATAGACCTTAAATTATCTTTGTAATAACCATATTTATTGTAAAAAGAATCATCAATTAGTATATAGTTATGAATTTTTTTATCTGAAAAATTTGAAGATAGTGCTGTATCATTTAAATATGGTCTTAAAATTATTAGTAAAATTAATATAGTTATTATTGTTCTTATTATTAAAAGAATGATATTTATAAGTTTAATTCTATTGATTTCATTCGTTTTTAAATTTAATAGAAATTTTATTGAACTAAATTTAACTATTTTCTTTTTTCTTCTATTAAGTAAAAAAATAGCTAGTGGAACAAGTGTAAATAACCAAAAGAATGAAGGAAAAGTATTTAAAAAATTCATATGAAGTATTTTAATAAAATAGCTGAAAATACTGGGATAGTGAGATTATCATTGACTCTATAAAATGAAAATAGTTCAACTAGTGTGATTAAAATAGAAATAATAATGTATTCAAAGCCTGACAAATTATAAATGAAAACATTTAATATTATTATTGTTGAAACAAAAAATGAAAAAGACCCTTCTAATGTTTTGTTTCCATAGATTTTTGTTCTACCATATTTAACTCCAATTAATGCTGCAAAAGAATCTGAAATACTCATAATTAAAAGTGAAGACATGATAATATTTATATCATCAAAGAAATAAACAACAATTAAACATCCAAGTAAATAATAACTTGCACCAGTAACATTATTTTTTTTGGTTTCTATTTCTCTAGTAACAAAATTAAAAAAACGAGAATATAATTTACCTAAAAATAAAACATGATGTCTTGAAATATCTAAAAGAATGAATAAAACTGTAATAGGCATTAAAATAACAAGCAAATTCTCTCTGGAAATATAAAATAATGACAAAGGGATTATGGAATCAAATAAATGAATTATTTTTCTTAAAATTTCATTTTTATATTTAAAATTACTCACAGCTTTCTAGCTCATTAAACCTTTCAACAATATCATCAGCTTTATATAAACCTGAACCAACTACAGTAACATCAATGCCAGTTTCATAAACTTTTTTAATTGTTGAAAGATTAACCCCACCATCAACACCTATAACAATTTCATTTCTAAGTCTATTTTTTTTGCATAAATCATTGATATTTTTCATTTTTAATAATGTATCTTCAATAAATCCTTGCCCTCCAAATCCAGGTGATACAGACATGATTAAGATATAATCTAAAATATTAATGTAATCTTCAATGACTTTATAATCTGTTTCTGGTTTGAGAGCTATCCCACATTTTATATTTCGAGACTTAATATGTTCTAAATCTTTTTTAATATCATTACTAGCTTCATGATGGAAAATTAAAGTGTCTGCACCTGCATCAATAAAATCATCAAAATAATTTGAAGGATTATCAATCATTAAATGTGTTTCTAAGTGAAGATTTGTTAATTTTCTTATAGCTTTAAGTATAAAAGGACCAAAAGTAAAATTTGGAACAAAATGTCCATCCATACAATCAATATGTAATCTTTCAGCTCCAGCTTTTTCAACAATTTCTATATCTTCTTTTAATTTTGAAAAATCTGCAGATAATAATGATGGTGATATAATCCGTTTCATGTTACCTCTATTTCTTAACTATTAAATTAATTTTATCTGTAATTCTACATTCTCCATATGGATACTGATCAATTACTTTGTTGCTTGAAATTTTTAAATCTGAATTTACATATTCAATCTCACCTAAAAGTAATCCAGCTCGCTTTATTTTTTCTATCGCTACATCTAAATCTAAATCAATTAAAGTTGGAACTAAATAAAATTCTGGTGCAAAATTACCATTACTCACATAAAGTGTTATTGCCTGCTCTTTAAAAACATTTTTTCCGCTTTCAGGATATTGATTCCAAACAATATTTTCTTTTGGTTTATTGCAGTCATTGAAAATGTTTTCTAAACTTGTAATGTCGCCAAGATTATTTAAATCAGTGCAAACCACATCCCAATAATCATAAAAAATTGTATCCAATTTTATACCCATACTTTTCAAGATATTAATTGAAATATTTTTACTTTTATCAATTAAATTAGGAACTAAATATGTCTCTTTATCTCCAAATACTTTTAAATCAATTATAGTGCCAGATTTAACTTTTTTACCATTTGATGGAACAGAATTAATAATAGTTCCTATTAAATCAGCAGATTCAGAAGGTATATATTGTATCCTATATTCTAAACCAGAATCCTCAATTACTGTTTTTGCTGTAGAAATATTTTGATTAATTACATTTGGAACTACAGATTCACGAACATAAAATATACTTGGTATCAATATCATATCTGCTAAAATATAAATAAATATGAAAGATAAAAATATAACAATTAAATTTTTAATATTATTTTTAATCATCTTTTAATCATTCTTGCAGCAAAAATTCCATCAAATCCGTTTGTGTCAGGCAATATTGACATACAGCCATTTTTATCAATAAATTGTTCAGGAATATATTTTTCACCTCTTTCAAGTTCAAAATTATCATTAGAATTTAAAAAATTATCAATAATCTGCCAATTCTCTTCCTGTTCAATAGAACAGGTACTGTATACAAGCACTCCTGATTTTTTAACATATTTTGCAATATTTGCAAGAATAGATGATTGTATTTGAATCATTTCTTTTAAATCAGAAGATTTCCTTCTCCATCTCAAATCAACCCTTTTAGACATCACACCAGTTCCAGAGCATGGCACATCAATTAAACCTATATCAAATTTTTCTATTTTATCGTTTGCTAAATTTTTTAGATGACTGCTTATATTTGATATTTTTTGTTTTTTTAAATAATCATTTATAATACTAAGCCTTTTTTGATTACTGTCATAACATTTAATTTTTTCATTGCCACCTGTGATTTCGTTGATAAATTTTAACTTACCACCAGGTGCTGAACATCCATCAATAATAACTTTATTTTTAATAGGATCAAGAAGCTTTACAACCAATCCATTAGAAGGGTTTTGAACACTAATAAAATCTTTATCAAATAAATCGCTTTTTAAAACTTTCTGTGGTGATGAGCTTTTAAAAAAATTATCAATATAACTACAAGACTCTATTTTAATACCTTTATTATTCAGCATAGATTTAACTTCAGCTTCATTAGTTTTTAAAGTATTAATTCTAAACCATATAATTGGCTCACTATTATTAGCATTTAATATCCTTAACATAGTTTCTTTATCATATACGTTTGACCACTTATCAATCATCCATTCAGGGTGATTAAATTTTATAGAAAGATCATCTATATTTTTATCTTCCAATGAATCTGATTTGGATAAATTTCTTAAAATAGCATTAATAAGATTCACTTTACTATTATCAATTTTTTTAGCTAACTCAATAACTGTATTTACTGAAGCATAATCAGGTATAGAATTCATGTAATGAATTTGATATAAACCTATGCGAAGTAAAATCTTATATTTAGTTAAAAGCTTTTTGTATTTACCATTATATATTTTTTCAATATAAAAATCTAAGGTTCTTTTATTTCTAATAACGCCATATACTATTTTGTGAATGAACCTTAAATCACTATCTGTGAAATCATTTTTAGCTAATTTATTTAAAAGTAAACGGTCAAGCCTTATTGACTTCAGCTCATTGTCCTTAAGTATTTGATAAATTAAAAATAATTTGTCTGTTCTAATTGACAATGAATATTTCTTTACTGTTTAGCGTTTTAATAAAATCAATAGAGGAAATTTTATTTTTGCCCTCAATTTGTAATTCAGAAATAGACACAACTATATTTCCAACATACATTAACAATTTTCCCTGATCAACAAATAATTGACCTTTTTGGTACTTAAAATTTTCTTTTGTTGAATGTAATTTTAAACCAAAAATTTTAATTCTCTTGCCATTTATGAAACCATAAGCACCAGGATAAGGGTCAAAGGCTCTAATTTGATTATAAATGCTATATCCATCTAAATTAAAATCAATTTTATACTGATTTTTTTTTATCTTTGGTGCTAAAGATTTTTTTGAATGGTCTTGTATTTTTGTGTTGATATTTTTTTTTGATATATCATCAATAACCTCAAGTAATAGATTTGAACCTAAAATCCCTAGTTTTTCGTATAAATATCCAAAATTAGCATCATTAGGTATATCAAATTCTTTTTGACCTAAAATATTGCCAGAATCAACTTTTTGATTCATACTAATAATTGAAACGCCTGTTTTAGAGTCGCCATTTAAAAGTGCATACTGAATTGGACTTGATCCTCTGTATTTAGGAAGTAATGATGGGTGAATATTTATAGAATGTTTTTTTGGGATATTTAATATTTTATCTGGAAGTATAGAAAATGCTACCACTACAAATATATCAACATTTAGTTTTATTAATTTATTATATAAATTATTTGAATTGACATCATCAGTTTCTATAACTGGAACACCTAAATCCTGAGCCTTTTTCTTAACAAATGTAGGTCTAACATTAAGACCTCTTCCTGATTTACGGTCAATATTAGTAACAACTGAAACTAAATCATACTCTGAATTAAATAAACTTAATAAAGAATACTTACAAAAGTCTGGGTTTCCAAAAAAAACTATTCTCATTTTTTGATGATATCTACAACATAATTTTTCATAATATTAACATTAGTTTCACCTAAATCCAAAATGACAATTTCATTTTTTTCTCCTTGAAAACCCTTAATATTTCCTCGTAAACCACCTGCTGTAATAACTTTATCACCTTTTTTCATATTATCTAGCATATTTTTAAATTCATCTCTTTTTTTATTTTGTGGTCTGATGATTATAAAATAAAAAATTGCAAAGATAACAATCATAGGAAATATTGTAGTAATTATAGATTCCATTAAAACTCCTATTTAAATTTTCTTTTATTTATAATAATTTACCACATAAAAAATTGAAAGAAAAATGTTCAGTATAGGAAAATTAGAAATTAAATCGCCACTTTTTTTGGCGCCAATGGCAGGAGTAACAGACCATCCATATCGACTTATATGCAAACAATTTGGTGCAGGAGTTGTTTATACAGAATTTGTTAGTGCCAATGGCATCATAAGAGAAAATATTAGAACCCTCGAAATGATGAAGTTCACAGAAGAGGAAAGACCACTTGGTATACAAATATTTGGTGATAGCCCAGAAGTAGTAGGAAAATCAGCTAAAATGGTCAATGAAATGTTTAAACCAGATCTTATAGATATAAATTATGGCTGCCCTGTACCCAAAGTTACCAAGTCTGGAGCAGGTTCTGGTGCAATGAAAGATTTATGTTTAATGGATGAGATAACTACTGCTGTTATAGAATCAGTAGATAAAACACCCGTAACTGTAAAAATGCGGGCCGGTTGGGATAAAGATAAAATTATATCAACAGAAGCAGGCCAAAGACTTGAAAAAATTGGTGTTAAAGCTATAACCCTTCATCCTAGAACAACATCTCAAAAATTCACAGGCTTAGCAAATTGGGAGCTTATTAAAGAATTAAAAGAGGCTGTCAATATCCCTATCATAGGAAATGGTGATGTCAACAATGTAGATGACTACAAAAAAATGCTTGATACAACTGGTTGCGATGCTGTAATGGTTGCAAGAGGAGCCCTAGGTAACCCTTGGATTTTTCAGTCAATCATAAATCACATAAATAATAAACCAGCTGATTATGAACCTTCCTTAAAAGAAAGAATTGAAGTTTGCAGAAATCACTATGAACTTTTAAAAGAAGATAAAAATAGTATTGTATGCTTGAATCTAACCAAAAAACACTTTAGCTGGTATTTAAAAGGCTTCAAAGGAGCTGTAGAGTGGAGAAGAAAATTCATGTATGCAAACTCAGTAGAAGAGGTTGATGATTTATTGAAATTGTTTGAAAAAGAAGTAAATTAGATTAATCATATAAAGTTTTACTTTAAATAAAAAGACCTCTAAAATTAGAGGTCTTTTTATTATATGTTAAATATCTTTTTCTTTAAAGTCTGTAACCTAAAGAAAGAGTTATTTTTGAGAAATCCCAATCTGCCGATAAATCACTATCACCAGTACTTGTAGAATTTACTACATAACCTAAAGCAACACCTATTTTCTCAGTAGCTGAATAAGTAACACCCATACCCATATGCATTCCATTTTCTGCATCAGCATCTTTTAAATCGTCACTAGTAGGTATACTCATTCCAAATGAACCCCATGCAGACAACTGATCACTTATTGAGTAGCCGACAGAACCATAAAGAGCCATAAAACCAAACTCTACACCATCATCTTCTGCTGGCATCAACTCATAAGAGCCGCCTACAAAAAATCCCATATTATCAGATATTTGATAAACTGGATGATAGTAACCAAGCGAAACACTGCCTGTTTCTATTTCTTCAGTCATAGACATACCACTTACTTCTATCTCTGCTTCAGGTGCTAAACCTAAATCCATGTACACAACACCTTGAGATAATGATACAGACATCATTAATATCATTGCTATTATCTTTTTCATACTTACTCCCTTTTTTATTATTATTAATCTATATTATTTTTTGAAGATGATAGAGCACCTCCAGAAATTATAATCTTAATCGCTTCTTCTGAACTCATATCTGTCTCTTTAACATCTTCAGCTGCAATATATAACATATAACCAGAGGTAGGATTTGGTGAAGTTGGTAAAAATAAATGGTAAAACTTCTTACCTGAATTATTTTCTGATTCACCTGTTACAAGAGCTAATGTCCATATACCTTTTCTTGGATACTCTAACATTACAACTTTTTGAAATGCATTATGCTGAGAATTTGAAATTGAATCAATTACACTTTTGATTGTTTTATAAAGTGTGTTTGCAATAGGAATTTGCTCAATTAAGTTTTCAATTTTAGAAAACAATAGTTTTCCTAAAAAACTAGAAACAATATAACCAAAAATAAAAACAAAAGTTATTGTTAGAATAAAACCGAAAACCCAGCTTGCATATGGTTGTAGTAAAGTTGATGGCAATAAAATTTTAGTAATTGATTGTGCTGGCCCTACAAGTAAAGTTAAAAGCCATTTTAAGACCCAAATAGTTGCTCCAATAGGTAAAATTGAAAAGAAACCAACTAAAATATAGTATTTAAATTTTTTGTTCATAAAAACACTATAATTTACTTTCTTTCAAACCTTTTGTCAAGCTCATCTGTTTTAATAGACACTACAATAGGTCTTCCGTGTGGACAATAATAAGGATTTTCAGTTGCAAAAAGATTATCAATCAAATTAACTCTTTCGTCCATTTCTAAATAATCACCAGCCTTAATAGCTGCCTTACAAGAATAAGTGGCAGCAATATAATCAATATAACTAGAGCCTAATTTTTTATATTCAATATATCTATCCAATATATCATTGATTACCTCTTCCTCATCACCTAATTTCACCTCAGATGGAACACCTTCAATTATGATTGAACTATTGCCAAATTCTCTCATCTTATAACCTATTTTTTCTAAATAAGGTACCACATCTAATAACCTCGTATAATCCTCAGGATCAAATTTCATTGTTTTAGGGAAAAGTGTGGATTGTGATGGTAAAGGATTAGAATCAAAAGCTTTTTTAACTTTTTCATATAAAATTCTTTCATGTGCTACATGTTGATCAATCACTAAAATTCCTGATGTTATCTCAGTTATAAGATATTTATTATGAATTTGCCATACTTGTGCATCTTTTTTTATTAAACTTTTAAAGTTATTTTCATAATCCTCAAGTCTATGAACAGCTCTTTTAACAGCTGGATCATTATTGATATTATCTTCATCTAATAAACTATTAAATTTATCTGTTATCCTATCTTCAGACTTAAGATCAATCAAAGTGCTAAGCCCCAAATCCAAAGCTATTTCAGATGATCCTGAATGAATTTTTGTGTTAATATCTATATCTGGTAATACTTTAAATAATTCTCTTAACTTAATTTTAATACTACGAGTTATAAAGTTTATTATATCTAATTTTTTATCAAATCTTGCTTCTATTTTTGTAGGATGAACATTGATATCAAAGGTATCTGTTGGTAAATTAATATTTAATACATAGAAAGGAAATTCACCTCTTTCAATGATTGAATCATAACAATTTCGAATAGATTTTGAAATTGATTCATCTTCTATATATCTACCATTTAAAAATATATATTGTCCACCACGTCTTCTTTGAAGAAGATTTAAACTTCCTACGTAACCATGAACCTCATAACCATCTTTTTTATTTTTAATTTTCAAAATATCGCTTCCATATTTAGATCCAAAAGTTTGTATTATTCTTTTATCTAGCGAAAGCCCCATTAAATCATAAACTAATTTATCATCTGAATAATATTTAAAAGTTATATCTGGATTTGAAAGTACAAACCTTTTCACTATTTTTGTGACTCTTCTTAACTCTTGAGTTGGAGTTTTCAAAAACTTCTTTCGAGCAGGGGTATTAAAAAACAAATTTTTAACTTTAATTTCAGTTCCTTTGTTGCATGCAACCTTTTCATCATTTTTAATGTCGCCTGCTTCAATTTCTAATGTATTACCACTTTTATCATCTGTGGATGATTTTATTTCAAGTCTTGATACTGAGGCTATGCTAGGTAATGCCTCCCCTCTAAAACCAAGCGTTGATATTTTTAGAAGATCTTCTATAGAAGATAATTTACTTGTAGCGTGCCTTGAAAAAGCAAGCCTTAAGTCATCTTTTGACATACCACAACCATTATCAATAATGTGAATTAACTCATGACCACCTTTATTGATAATGATATCTATATTAGATGCGCCTGCATCTATAGAGTTTTCCACTAGCTCTTTGACAATAGATGAAGGATTTTCAACAACCTCCCCTGCTGCAATTTGATTTATAATATTTTCAGGTAATACTGATATTTTAGCCATTGTTTAAAACTTTCAAAACTTTACTTCTAATGTTTGTTATCTGTTTATCTAAGTCTGAAATTATTTTTTCAGATTCTTTTTTTGTTTTAGAATAAAATACTTTCTCTTCTTTTAAATCAATCAAATTAATTTTCACATTGTAATAAGCGCCATATGCACAAGAATATGCCATTTCAGCTGCAACCCCAGCATCAGATATACAGTTTTTATTTCCTATATCAAGTGCTCTATTAGATAGATCCATTAGTTCTTTAGATTTTTTTAACGTCTGAAAAGGAACGTCCGTAACATGTTTAGACATTTTCAATATCTGTGACTGTCTATAAGATTTATCTTCATCTGTCTTCTTAGGTAACCTAAGGGCTCCCATAAGCATATCAAAAGCTTTTGTATCTTCATCAATAAGAAATAGTAAATCTTTTTTTAAAGCTTGAGCATCACAAGCTATTTGATTAATATTTTTATTTTGATTGATAAAATCTTTCTTTCCTATACTTAAATTAGCAACCATAGAGCTTAAAGAAGCAGACATTGAACCTGCAAGAGCACTAACGCTACCCCCACCTGGTGCAGGAGAATCAGAAGATAGCTCATCAGCAAAATCAGAAAGAGAATAATTAATAAGCTTATTAGATTCATCAATCATATAATCTATAACTTTCTCATTTGAATTAAAATCGTACATCTCATCTAGGCCCATAGATTTTACGGCAATATGAATTAATTGTTTTTCAGAAACACCTTGACTCTTGTTTTGTTTTTTTAAATAAAACCGACCTGCCTCAATTAAGCTGTCAAGAGGAATAAGGCCAACTAGCTCACTTCCTGTTACTCTCAATCCTCTTTTTTGAGCTTGATTTCTAACCTCTTCAAATACCTTATGAACTGGAGTAGATTTGTAATCAATTAAATTCATTGAAACTTGAGCAATATTATATTCCTCTAAAAACCAACCAACTGCTTTTACATGTTTAAGTGTGCCAGGGACTTTTATCATTACTCCTTTATTATCTCTTATAATCTTACCATCTTTATCTCTTTTAGCTCTTCCAGCTTCTCTTATGTCTAGAGCTATATCTGATGTTATCTTTTTGTCACTTGTATTTAAATTTATATTGTAAGCAATTAAAAATTCTCTTACACCTATAGCTGTTACTCCAGCTTTAATATTTAATTTTGAAGGTCCGTAATCAGGTTTCCATTCTTTTAATTTCAATTTATCAGACATACCCTCATATTGACCTTGTCTGATTATAGCTAAATTCCGACGATTTTTTGATGTTGCTGACTTCTCATACATAAAAACTGGAATATTAAGTTTTTCACCTACTTTTTTAGCTAATTTGTTCGAATACTCAACGCATTCATCTACTGTTACGCCAATTATAGGAATTAATGGGCAAACATCTGTTGCCCCCATTCTAGCATGTGCACCTTGATGATGACTCATATCAATTAACTCAGATGCTTTTGAAATAGCTAAAAATGCAGCTTGAATAACATCTTCTGGATGTCCCGCAAAAGTTACAACAGTCCTATTAGTATCTTTACCAGGATCTACATCAAGTAATTTTATTCCTTTTACAGAACTAATCTGTGAGACGATTTGATCAATAGTATTCTTATTTTTTCCTTCGCTAAAATTAGGTACACATTCAATCAATTTCATTACTAACCTCTTAAATAAAACATTATAATTATTATAAAAAATAAAATGAAAATATTTTTTGTAATTTTTCCAAAACTAGATTTTTTCCTAAATGACTGGTCCCTCAATTTAAACATCTATTTTAAACCCGCAAAGATTGTTACCAATTCATGAAATGGTGAAATAATAATACCGATGATTGAAAAGCCTGTTAAATAACCTATAATTATTACCGCAAATAGTATTTTAGGTCCTTCGGATCTTAATTTAAATGAAAATTCTGGATTAATTCTATCAAGATAACCACCAAAAATTTGTCCACCATCAAGAGGGTGTATTGGTATCATATTAAATACAGCTAAAGTCATATTAATTATGGCAAAAATGTATAACATTAAACCAATTGAACTTAATTGCATTGAATAACCTACATAATCAAAAGCATTCGAACCTAATAATCGAATCATTATACAAGATACAAAACATAAGATTAAATTTGACGCTGGACCTGCAAATGCTATTTTCATCATATCTTCCCTAGGGTTTGAAAGATTAACAGGGTTTACAGGGACAGGTTTTGCATATCCAAAACCTACAAATAAAAGCATTAAGGAACCAATAGGGTCGAGATGAGCTAAAGGGTTTAGAGTTAATCTACCCTGATAAGCAGAAGTGTTATCACCTAACCGATGAGCAACATATGCATGAGCAAACTCATGAAATGTTAATGAAAAAACTAGCGTTATAATTAATATAACACCCATTTGTAAATCATTTTGTAATAAACCTAATATCATAAATTTTAACCTCTTGGATGATGTAATTTATGAATTTCCTTCAAATAAGTCCTATCTAAATGAGTATATATTTCTGTTGTATTAATATTTTCATGTCCAAGAATTTCTTGAACTACCCTCAAGTCTGCCCCACCCTCAAGCATATGTGTAGCAAAACTATGCCTGAATGTATGAGGTGAAACTTTTTTATTTATTCCAGCCATTTTTACATATTTTTTAATAATATTAAATACTGCCATTCTCGTTAAAGGTTTATTTCTATAACTCAAAAAAATATTTCCCACATTAAAACCCAAATTGCCTGATTTTCTAAATTTATTTATATACTTAATTAAATAATTTTTTGCTTTATTACCAATTGGAACTAGTCTTTCTTTTTTACCTTTCCCCATTATTTTAATATAATCTTCATCTAGAAAAATATTAGAAAATTCTAATGAAACTAGCTCAGAAACTCGAATACCACTTGAATATAGCAAACTTAATATTGCTATATCTCTAGGTCCTGTGTCAGTTGTAAAAATAACCGATCCCAAAATTAAATCAATTTCTTCAACTGTTAATGTATCAGGTAAATCTCTTATAATTTTTTGTGATTCAATTAAATCAGCAGGATTATTTATAGATAAGTCATTATCATAAAGATATAAATGAAATTTTTTAATACTTGATATATTTCTATTTATTGATGTCGGTTTATGATTTAAAACTGTTAAACTTGAAATATATTTTCTTATATGATTGTAGGTAATTTTATTTACATCATTTATGTTATGTTTATCAAATAGATACATAACATACTTACTAAGGTCATTTTCATAAGATTTTACAGTGTTTAATGATAATCTCAAGTCAAACTTGATAAATAAAATAAACTTTTTTAAAAGAGAATTCATGACTAAGGTAATATAGCATTTATAAAATCAAAATTAGGATTTTTTTCTAAAATAGTACTTATTACAACTAAGTCTGCACCAGCACTTTGCAAGTCAATAATTTCATCTTTGTTAGTTATACCACCACCCACAATTATTGGGATATTAATATTTTTCTTTAAAAATTTAACTAAATTTGAATCTATTGGATTATCAGCTCCGCTTCCATGTTCCAAGTATATATATTTCATGCCAAAATACTGAGCTACAAGCGAATGATTTAGAATATTCTCATAATCATTTGGATCTATAGGTTCTGTCTGACTCACAGAAACAACAGATGTATTTAAACTTTTTCCGATCAAAATATAACCTGCAGAAATTACAGGTAAGTTATATTCTTTTATGAGCTTTACACCTTTTACTTGCTCTTCGATTAAATACTTGGGATTCCTACCACTTAACAAGCTAGTAAACAAAATTGCATCAGCATGTTGCGAAATTTGATCAGAAGAACCAGGAAAGATAATGATAGGTTTAGTTGACTTATCTTTGATTTTTTTAATTCTATTATGAAATTGATTATCAGAAATGCTACTACCACCAACTAAAATACCTGAGAAATTATTTGAATTGATTGACTGAACTAATTCATCTAAAATATTATCATTCTTTTGGTCTGGGTCAATTAAAGCAAGAACATTAAAAATAGAATTATCTAATAGATTTTTATCCATTATAAGAACTTAAAAAATTAACTAAATCATCTATTTCTTTTTTTGTTCTTTTCTCCGTAAATGCAAACTTAATAAGATTTGTGTCAATATAATCAAATAAGAAACCATTTTTTTCAGCATTATCACATAAGGCTTTAGTATCAAACTTAGTTTCTACAGTAAATTCTTTAATGAAATCTCTACGACCTGAAAAAAGGTTAAAATTTTCAAGCTTAGAAATTTCATCAGCTGCATACTGAGCTTTACTAAAACATAATTTTGCAAGATTTGGTATGCCTTCTTTTCCAAGTAGTGACATATAAACTACAGCTCTTAATGCTAATAGTCCCTGATTGGTACAAATATTTGATGTTGCCTTAGATCTTCTGATATGTTGCTCTCTAGTTTGAAGAGTTAATACGAAACCATCGTTTTCATCCATATCTGTAGTCATTCCAACCACTCTGCCTGGCAACTTTCTTTTCAATTTATCTTTAATTGAAAATAAACCTAAATTTGGTCCACCATACGATAAATGGTTACCTAAACATTGCCCTTCACCTACATAAATATCTGCATTACATGAACCAGGTGAATCAAGAATTGATAATGAGATAGGGTCACTTACAGATACTAATAAAGCCTTTGAATTTTCAATGATTTTTGAGAAATTTTTCCAATTTTCAATATATCCATAATAATTTGGAGATTGAATTACTACACATGCAACTTCATCCATATTTATTAATTTTAATTTATCAAAATCTGTAATACCATTAATAGTTGGTAATATCTCAATATCTGCATCTCTGTATTTTAAATAGGTTCTAACAACATCTATATAATGAGGATTGACCATTCCTGAAATCAAAACTTTTCTATTTCTAGTATGACTTATAGATAGAGAACAAGCTTCTGCCAATGAAGATGCACCATCGTAAAGTGATGCATTTGAAATATCCATACCACTAAGCTCACATATCATTGATTGAAATTCATAAATATATTGCAACGTTCCCTGACTAACCTCAGGCTGGTATGGCGTGTAAGCAGTATTAAATTCTGATCTTGATGAAATAAAATCTATAACTTTTGGTACAAAATGATCGTATACTCCTCCACCTGAATAACAAATTGAATGATTCTCATTATGATTAATAGAAATTGAATCTATAAATGATGTTAATTCATATTCAGAGATTCCTTTTTCTAGACCTAAAATGCCATCTTTGACTCTTAAGTTTGAAGGTATAATAGATACTAAATCTTCAAAACTATTAATTTCTAATTTGTCTAAAATATCTTTTTCATCTTTTTCGTTTTTTGGTATATAATGACTCATTTTATTAACTTCTCGTAATCTGAATTTGAAAGTAAACTATCCAATTCATTTAAATTACTAATTTTAATTTTAAGTATCCATCCATTTTCATATGGATCCTCATTTATAAGTTCAGGATTAGATTCTAAATTGTCATTAATTTCAATAACCTCACCTGTTACTGGAGAATATATATCTGCCACAGTCTTAACAGCTTCAAGTGTTCCTACAGTATCTTTCTGATTTATTGATATTCCAGTATCTGGAAACTCTACAAAAATAATATCTCCTAATTCTGATTGCGCAAAATCAGTAATTCCTATTATTGCTATATCATCTTTAATTTTTATCCATTCATGATCATCTGTATATTTTAAATTTTCTGGTAAATTCATCATACTCTCCTTATTATCATTCCATTAATTTATCTATAAAACCTGTATGTATATCACCCTCTATAAATTTAGGGTTATTTAAAATTTCTTTCAAGAATGGAATTGTAGTTTGTATTCCTTCTACAACACATTCATTTAGAGCTCCATTCATTCTTGATATAGCCTCTTTTCTTGTAGGTGCATGCACAATAATCTTAGCAATCATTGAATCATAAAATTGCGGAACAAAATAACCTGAGTATGCATGTGTATCTACCCTTATTCCATTACCACCTGGCATATGAAAACTAGTAATTAAACCAGGTGATGGCATAAAAGACTTCGTAGGATCTTCTGCATTTATTCTACATTCAATAGAATGGCCTCTTATTTTTATATCTTTCATCCAATCAGGAAGTGGAATTTGTGAATGCGATAAAATTTGATTCTTTATTAAATCTAAACCAAAAACCATTTCTGTAACAGGATGTTCTACTTGAATTCTTGTATTCATTTCCATGAAAAAATAATTCATATCACTATCCACTAAGTATTCTATGGTTCCTGCACCAACATAATTTACAGCTTTACAAGCTTTTATGGAAGATTCATACAATTTATTTCTTAAAGACTGATTCATAATACAGCTTGGTGATTCTTCTAAAATTTTTTGATGCCTTCTTTGTAAACTACACTCACGTTCTCCTAGTGGAATAACATTATTAAAGCTGTCGCATATAACTTGTATTTCAATGTGTCTAGGATTTTTTAAAAACTTTTCAATATAAACATTACCATCACTAAAAGCAGCTTCAGCCTCTATTTTTGCCATTTCATATGCGTTTCTCAATTCACTTTCTTCATTTACTAATCGCATACCTTTTCCACCACCGCCAGATGCAGCTTTTATTATTACTGGATAACCCATATTATCACATAAAAACTTAGCTTCATCATATGAACTAACATTTCCATCACTACCAGGTATTATAGGAACACCAACACTTTTCATTGTATCTTTTGCTAATGATTTATTACCCATTAAATTTATTGTATCAGAGTCAGAACCAATAAAGGATATATTATTATCTTTGCATATAGCTGAAAATTTTGCACTTTCAGATAAAAATCCATATCCTGGATGAATAGCATCTGAATCTGTAAGTTCAACAGCAGCTAAAATTGAAGGAATATTTAAATAACTTTTTGAACTTTCATTAGGCCCAATACATATTGCCTCATCTGCAAATTTTGTATGAAGTGATAATTCGTCTGCTTTTGAATAAACAGCGACAGTTTTAATACCTAACTCACGGCATGCCCTTATAATTCTTAAAGCAATTTCACCCCTGTTAGCTATTAAAATTTTTTTAAACATCAATCCACTGAAACTTTAATAATAACCTGATCAAATTCAACTGGACTACCATTTTCAACGCATATTTCAGTCACAACTCCTGATATATCAGATTCGATTTCATTAAATATTTTCATTGCTTCAATTATACAAATTGTATCGCCTTTATTAACCTTATCACCTACACTTACAAATGGTGGTGAATCAGGTTTAGGTGAAGAATAGTAAGTCCCAACCAAAGGTGCTTTAACATCAATTGCATTTACATCAGAAATGATTGGTTCTTCATTTTTTTGCTCTTCATTATCCTCAATAATATTTTGTTGAGGACTTACATTTGTAGGATTAGTATCTACATCAGATTTAATATCATCATTTATTATTTCATTTGTTGTTTGAGGAGGAATATTTAAAGTTTTATTATTTACTTTACTATTTTTACTTAAACGAATTTTTTGAGCTCCCCAAAAAGATGAAACTTCAATTTCTTCAATTTCAGTATTTTCAATTAATTTTATTAAATTTTTAATTTTATCTTTTAACATAAACTATTTTGTACGTTCTATATATTTTTTTTCTTTTGTATCAATCCTAATGCTTTCGCCTTCTTTTATAAATAAAGGAACTTGTACTATAAGTCCTGTCTCTAACTCTGCTGGTTTAGTTGCTCCAGTTGCCGTATTACCTTTTTCACCTTGCTCGGTTTTGGAAACCACAAAATTCATATGTTGTGGTATCCTAACCTCTAATGGAATGTCTCCATCAAACAAAATGTCAACAGAAGTATTTTCAATTAAAAAATCTATAATATCTGATAGTGAATTTTTTGAAATTGAAATTTGTTCATAGGTTTCGTTATCCATAAAATAATAATCTTCTCCATCTGAATAAGAAAAGTTATATGAATGTGATTCAACTCTAACTACTTCAACTTTTTCTCCAGATCTAAATGTATTTTCAACAACCTGACCTGTTGTTATATTTTTTAATTTACTTCTTACAAATGCGGCACCTTTTCCAGGTTTAACATGTTGAAATTCAACGATTTTCCATAAACTACTTTTCATTCTGAGAATTAAACCATTTTTAAAATCTGATGTTGAAGCCATATAAATCCCTTATTTCTTAAAATTTTTAATTTCTTGTTTAATAATACTTAATTCATAATCTACGCTTGAACATAATTCATGATTAGGATATTTATTTAAAAAAAGTGAGTAATAATATTCAGCTATTGAAAAATTTCCAATATGATTATGATAAATATATCCAAGCATAAATAAAGATTTCTGCTTTAATTCTAGTAAGTTTTTTAATTTAGAAGGGTTTTCAATCTCATACCCAGAGTAAGTATTATTAAATATATGCTCAAAATAAAATAAAGCTTTTTCATAGTCAGCAGATCTTGATAAATATATTTGACCTAAATCATAATAAGCATTCATAATTAATCTATCATCATCTTTTTGATAACTTCTTTGTTTATTAATAATTTTATTTAATCTTATTAAAGCTTGCTCTAAATTGTCAGATTCAACAAATTTTTGAGACTCAGAATAAATAAGATTGTAATCAGTTGATTCATCTTTTGAAATATTATTATTGTGAGAATAATTAGATAGTAATAATCCAATGCAAAATAATAAAGGCACATTTGTAATTTTTATAGCTCTATACATGAAAAGAATATATCCAGATTTTTAATAAAAACATATACTAAATATTACATTAATTTTGACTATAAAAAAAAAGGCTATTTAAAAAAATAGCCTTTTTTTATGCTTTTGTAAAGCTATTTATCATCTACAACTTCAAAGTCAGCATCTTCAACATTATCATCTTTAGATTTTTCTGAACCAGCTTTGGTGTCAGAATTCTGCTCTGGAGGTGCTTGAGAATACATCTCTTGAGAAAGTTTTGCCCATTCTTGATTTAATGTATCCATAGATTCCTTTAACTTCGCTGTATCATTTGATTCTTTAGCAGCTTTTACATCATCTAAAAGATTAATAATTTTATCCTTTAATTTTTGATCTACTTTATCGCCAGCTTCGTCTAAGGATTTTTCAGTTTGATAAATTATTTGATCGGCACTGTTCCTTAAATCAATTTCTTCTCTCTTTTCTTTATCCTCTTTAGCGTGCTCTTCAGCATCTCTTTTCATTTTTTCAATATCTTCATCTGTTAACCCACTAGAAGCTTCAATTCTAATTGATTGCTCCTTAGATGTTGCTTTATCTTTAGCAGAAACGTTTAAAATTCCATTTGCATCAATATCAAAAGTAACTTCAATTTGAGGTGTCCCTCTAGGAGCAGGAGGTATTCCATCTAAATGGAATCTACCTAAAGTTTTATTGTCTGCAGCCATTTCTCTTTCACCCTGAATAATATGAATTTCAACAGATGGCTGACTGTCTGCTGCAGTTGAAAAAATTTGACTTTTTTTAGAAGGGATAGTAGTATTACTTTCAATTAATTTAGTACCAACTCCGCCCAAAGTCTCAATTCCTAAAGAAAGTGGTGTCACGTCAAGCAATAAAACATCTTCAACATCACCTGATAATACTCCACCTTGAATTGCAGCTCCAATAGATACAACTTCATCAGGATTCACTCCTTTATTAGGCTCTTTATTGAAAATATTCTTAACTGTATCTTGAACGATAGGCACTCTAGTAGAACCACCAACAAGAATCACTTCATTTATTTCGCTTGAATCTAAACCGGCATCCTTAAGTGCTTGCTTGCATGGTTTTTCTAATTTTTTAATAAAACCAGAAACAAGCTGTTCAAATTTTGCCCTAGTTATTTGCATAACAAAGTGTTTAGGTCCAGATGAATCTGCAGTAATATATGGTAAATTAATTTCTGTTTCCTTTGTTGAAGATAACTCACATTTGGCTTTTTCAGCAGCTTCTTTCAGCCTTTGTATAGCCATTGGGTCATTACTTAAATCAATACCTTGCTCTTTTTTAAATTCTTGCATTAAAAAATCTACAATTACTTGATCAAAATCATCACCACCCAATGCTGTATCACCATTAGTTGATTTTACCTCAAATACTCCGTCACCAATTTCTAATATAGATATATCAAAAGTTCCACCACCTAAATCAAAAACAGCAATCTTTTCATCTTTTTTGTTATCTAAACCATATGCTAATGCAGCTGCTGTTGGCTCATTTATTATTCTCTTAACGTTAAAGCCTGCAATCTCTCCTGCATCTTTCGTTGCTTGCCTTTGACTATCATTAAAATAAGCTGGAACTGTAATGACAGCATCTTTTACTTCTTCACCTAAGTATGATTCAGCTGTTTTTTTAATTTTTTGCAATATCATTGCACTAATTTGAGGTAAAGCATATTCCTTATCTCTTGATGATATTACAACTTCATTATTTTTACCTTTAACTATTTTGTAAGGCAAATCTTTAGATTCTTTAGATACCTCACTAAATAATCTGCCAATTAATCTTTTTGCAGAATAAATTGTATTTTCTGGATTTGTAACAGCTTGTCTTTTTGCGGCCTGTCCAATTAAAATATCTTTTTTATCATCATCTTTAGTAAAAGCAACAACAGAAGGTATTGTTCTACTTCCCTCTTCACTTTGTATAACGGTAGGATTACCACCCTCCATTACAGATACACATGAATTTGTTGTTCCTAGATCAATTCCTATAATTTTACCCATTTTTAAAAATTCCTATATTATTAATATTTAATAATAAAGGGGCAAATATAATGCCAATTAATGGGTGGCTGACTTTTTGGCAGTTTTTTTATTTTTTTGTGAGGATTCTGATGTTATGACACTATCAACTTTTTGCGTAAAATTAAATTCACCTTTTTTTGCAGAAACTAAAATTTTTCCTGGCTGATCTTTAAATTTACCTGAAATAAATTTCTCAGAAATTACATTTTCGATCAAATTTTGAATATTTCTACGTAATGGTCTTGCACCCCATTCTCTATGCTCTGTATCTTGTAGCAATAACTCTTTTGCAGTTTTATAAAAAGTAAGTGAATTTTGTTTATTTTTAAGATTACTCCTTAAATCTGATAATTGTAAATCTATAATGCTATATAAATCTTTTTTTTCTAATGAATTAAATACTATAATATCATCAATCCTATTAAGAAACTCTGGTTTGTAAAACTTTTTTACATAAGACATAACATTTATTTCTCTATCTTCATCTTCACTCTTCATAAAACCAAAATCAGATGAACTCAATTTCTTTGATCCTAAATTAGATGTCATTATTATAATTGTATTTCTAAAATCGATAGTTCTAGATAAACTGTCAGTTATTCTCCCATCATCAAGTATTTGTAATAATATATTAAATACATCAGGATGACCTTTTTCTATTTCATCAAATAATACTACTGAATAGGGATATCTTCGAACTTTTTCTGTTAATTGACCACCTTCTTCATAACCAACATAACCTGGAGGTGCTCCAAGTAATCTTGAAACATTATATCTTTCCATATATTCGGACATATCAATTCTAATAAATGATTCATTATTTGTAAACAAATATTTTGACAAAACTTTAGCTAACTCTGTTTTACCAACACCTGTAGGACCTAAAAACATAAATGAACCAATAGGTTTTTTTGGGTTTTTTAAACCAGCTCTAGCTCTAAGTATAGCATCCGAAAGTTTTTTTATTGCTTTTTTCTGCCCTTTCACTTTTAAATTTAATTCTTTCTCCATATTTAGCAATTGTTCAGTTTCAGATTCTACCACTCTTGATAAAGGTATACCAGTAATTGATGAAACAACATTTTTAACATCGTCTTCTGAAATAGTAATATAATTTTCACTAGTATTATTAATATGTTGAGACTGTATTTTATTTAATTTATTAGTTAATTTTCTTTCCTTATCTCTTAAGTCAGCAGCTTTCTCAAATTGTTGCGTAGCTATTACTTGTTCTTTCTTTTTTGTAATATTTTGAATCTGTTTCTCTAGCTTAATTACTTCCATTGGTGTATTTACATTTGTTATACTTACCCTAGCTCCAACTTCATCTAATACATCAATAGCTTTGTCAGGTAAAAATTTATCAGTAATATATCTTTCACTAAAATATACACAAGCATTGATCGCAGCAGCATCATACCTTACTTTATGATGTTCCTCATATTTAGTTTTAATGCCATCTAAAATAAGACATGTATCCTCTTTAGATGGAGGGTTTACTGTAATTTTTTGAAATCGTCTTTCAAGAGCACCATCTTTTTCAATATATTTTCTATATTCATTTAAGGTTGTTGCACCGATAATTTGAATTTCACCTCTTGCTAGTGCCGGTTTAAATAAATTTGCTGCATCCATAGATCCTGTTGCACTTCCTGCTCCGACTAAAGTATGAAGCTCATCAATAAAAATAATAACACCTGTAGCTTCTTCTAATTCTAATATTAATGATTTAATTCTTTCTTCAAATTGACCTCTATATTTAGTTCCAGCAATTAAACCAGCTAAATCTAAGGCAAAAACTTGTTGGCCCCATAATGTTCTAGGAACTTTTTTATCATTTATTCTTAATGCAAGACCCTCTACAATAGCAGTTTTACCTACACCTGGCTCACCAATCAATACTGGGTTGTTCTTTTTCCTTCTTGATAGAATTTGTGACAATCTATCTATTTCATCAATCCTTCCAATGACTGGATCTAATAAATTATTTTTAGCCATTTGAGTTATATTTCTACTATACAATTCCAAAACTGGGTATAGTGATTTAGATTTTTCCTGTTTTTTTACATTTACCTTGGGTATAAATGATGCTATTAAACTAAAATCTATTGAAAATGATGTTAATAAATTAATAATCTTTTTATCTCCATTTTTAATCATAGCTAAAAATAAATGCGAGTCATCAGCTTTTTTGTAACCTAAATCTTTTGCTTGTTTGAGAGATTGTCTTAATATAAAGTCAGAGTTTTGTGATAATGGAATATGAGTTTTTGTATAATCAGATTGCTGATTTTTATTTTCAAAAAACTCTATATGTAATTCTCTTTTTAACGAGTCTATATCACAACCAATATTAATCAATATTTTATAAACACTTGAGTTTTGCTGTGATATCATAGAATGCAGGATATGACATAAATCTACATAATTATCACCTACGTTGAGCGCTTTCTTTTTAGCTCCTCTAAGTATACTTTGCAAACTGTTTGAAAATTCGTTGTTATTCATAATTTATATTAATTTAATTTACCTTTAGACAAATTAAGAATATTATTTGATATTTTTGAGACATTATTATCATGAGTCATAATTATGATTGATGAATTATAATCATTTGCTATTGTTTCAAACAATGAAAAAACTTTATTCTTATTTAACTCATCAATACTACCTGTTGGCTCATCAGCTAATATTAATTTAGGTTTATTTATTATTGATCTTAATATAGAGACCCTCTGCTTTTCTCCTCCAGAAAATGAATTTGGATATTTATTTTTTATTGGCAATAAATCAAATTTTTCAATTAGAATATGGGCATTTTCATAAGCTTCTTTCTTATTAATACCTTTTATGATATTGGGCATCATGATATTTTCAATAGCAGTAAACTCATTTAATAAAAAATCTTCTTGAAAAACTATTCCAATATCATTTTTTCTATAATTAGTAAAATCAAAAGAAGTATCAAATAATTTATTTTCAAAAAAAATTTTTCCTGAATCATAACTTAGTAATCCTGAAATAATATTTAACAAAGTACTTTTACCTGATCCAGAAGCTCCAAATATAGAAACTATTTGATTTTGTTCTACACTTAATGATAAATCTTGCAGAATATTAATTTTCTGTTTTTTAGAATCGTAAGCTTTAAAAAGATTTTCAATTTTAAGTAACATTTAAACCCTAAATTTTAAACTATCTATAATATCTAATTTACTGATTTTATAAATAGGGATAATAGTTGATATAATAATAATTAAAGTATTCAAGAAAAAAGTAAATAAAATGGTACTATAATTTAAAGATAAATCAAAATTAAAATAAATATTGGGATCAAAAATATAATCCATAATTAAAAAATATTTATCTAAGCTGATAATTATACTAACAATCAGTAAAGCTACAAAAAATCCAATAAACCCTAAAATAGTACTATATAATAAATAAATGATTGAAATATGTTTTTTAGATATACCTAAAGTTTCGATTAATGCTAATGCTTTTAGATTTCTAAATATAGAAGTAATATTATACCCCATTAACATTATTGATGAAATTAAAACTATGAATATTCCAAATAATACATAAGAAATCTTTTCAAATTCTATTGCACTAAATAGTTCTGAAAACTTATCTAATTTATCAAAAATTTTTACACCTTCATTATAGTGAGTATTTATCATTAACATATGATCATCGTTGATTTGACGATTTAAATTTATTTTTAAAAATATATTTTTATTAAACAATACAGAATCATACGGTAAGAACAGGCTATTATCATAATTAGAAATATTTGTCTTAATAGAATTAACTACAGTGTAATCTCTATTTGGAAATGAATTTAAATTGTAAAAATCACTAAAAGATACAAATTTAATTTCATCTCCTAAATTGTAATCTGTAGAAATATATTTATCATAACCTATAATGCAATATTTATTATTTTGATCAAAAATAACTTCATCTTTTAATATTAAAAAATTATTTTCAAGGAAATCATTCATATCATACAAACCAAAGACTTTTCCAACATATGTATTTTTGTAATCTTTGAAAAACATAACTCTTTCTTCGTATGAGTTATAATAATAATCATGTTGTTTTAAAAAATTGATTAATTTTTTTGTATTGTTTGAATTCTTACTATTTAAAATTTTCTTATTAACTATTAAGGAATGTTCCTTATCAAAAAAATAAATTGTAGAATATAATTTTGATGAAAATCCATCCATTATTGCAAAAGAAAGTAGAATGACAAAAGAACCAATTAAAATAGTTGAAAATGGTAATAAAAACGAATTTTTAAATGTTTTTGAATCACCGTTATAAATGAAGTATTTTAAAAAAAATTTAATCATTTTTTATTATACCTAAATTCTTATTAAAAAAATAGTACGTCAATAAAAAAGATAAAAATAAAATTAAAATAGGATAAATAATAAAATAGTATAAATCAATATTGGCAGTCAAAATTGAAATTTGAAATATTTTTCTCGATGGCAGTGTAATAATTTCAAAATTATTCTGTAAATAAATAAATAATAATGATAAAAAAGAACCAATTATAATGCCAATTACAGATATATATAGTGTTAAAAATATCATTAACCTTCTCAAGTTAGTATATGAAAAACCTAATATATGTAATATCTTAAAATCATCTTTTTTATCTAAAATAAAATTATATGTCAAAGATGTTAAGGTGTAACAAGATAAAAAAAGTAATATCCACATTAAAAATTTTATAGGTAAATCAAAAGTATTTAAAAATTTAACAAGATTGTCATAAGATAATTTTTCAACATTAAAAAGAGGATCACTGTAGTTTAAATCTATTTTCTCTTTATTATTTTCTTTATATAAATATATCCCATCAGAATAATATTTGCTTTTAGATTCATTAATGGAACTTATTGATACATAAACTATGTAATCATCAGCCTGTGTGCCAGTATCATAAATATTACTAATTATATAATTTTTTGCAAAAAAGGACATTTGTGAAGAATTGTAAAATAGAATAGTAATTTGATCATTTATATATTTACCTAGTCTATCAGAAAGATATTTTCCAATAATAATTTCATTTTCTAAAATTTCTGAATTATTATTTTTCAAAAAATTTCTTAAAGGTAAATTTTTAGGTGCTATGTTAAAATCGAGCCCGTTAATATAAACTTCTTCTCTTTGGCTATAAGTAATATCATCTTTAGTGATTTTATTTATAATTACACCAGCAGTTTCAATAAATGGTACTAAATATAATTTTGTGTTATTAATACTTTCTTTAATAGTAGTATAATCATCCTGAGATATATAATTTGATATATTTGGAGTGATTTTATAATCTGGGTTTAAAGATTTGACACTAGTAAGTATTTCATTTTTATATCCACTGGTAAATGAATCTGTTAATATTATTGCCATTAAGCTAAATGCAATTAAAAATACAGATAAATAAAAATTAAAAGCTAAAAAACCACTTTTTGATTTAAATTTTTTAAATCCATTAAAAATAAAGTGGTAGGATTTCATTACTTATTACGAAGAGATGGGAATAAAATGATATCTTTAATTGAATTAGACTCCAATAAAAGCATAACCAGCCTATCAATTCCAATACCTATTCCTCCAGTTGGAGGCATGCCTACTTCCATAGATTCGATAAAATCTATATCCATTTGATGAGCCTCTTCATCTCCAGACTTTAAATCTTTTAGCTGTTCTTCAAATCTTTCTTTTTGATCAATAGGGTCATTAAGCTCTGAAAAAGCGTTAGCAAACTCCATACCAGCAATAAACAGCTCAAATCTCTCAGCTAATCTATTATCATCTCTATGAACTTTAGCTAATGGAGAAATTGCTTTAGGGTAATCATAAACGAAAGTTGGCTGAATTAAATTTGGCTCTATAGCAGCAGAAAATAATTTATCAAAGAGTTGGCCATATGTCATTTTTTTATCAACATCAACTTTATATTTTATACAAAGTTCATATAAATCTTTTGCATTTAATGATAGAACATCACAATCAAATTCATTTTTAAATAAATCTTTCATTGAAATCTTTATAAAGTCATTATTCAAATTTATTTTTTGATCCATAAAATAAACTGATTCAATTTTAAGATCTGTGCAAATATCTTTAATTAAGTTTTCGCATAAATCCATCATATCACTAACATCAGAATAAGCTTGATATAATTCAAGCATTGTAAATTCAGGGTTATGGGTTCTATCTATACCTTCGTTTCTAAAATTCTTTCCAATTTCATAAATTTTTTCAAACCCACCTACAAGAAGCCTTTTTAAATATAGCTCTTCGGCAATTCTTAAATAAAAATCCTGGTCTAATGCATTATAATGAGTTTTAAATGGCTTTGCAGATGCACCACCATGAAGATTTTGAAGAACTGGGGTTTCAACCTCCATAAAATCTTTTTCGTTTAATATTTGTCTAATTTTATAAATTATTTTAGAACGATTTCTAAAAATAGTTTTATTATTTGGATTTACAATTAAATCAAGATGTCTGTATCTATATCTATTTTCTTTATCATCAAAAGAAAAATACATATGACCATCTTTCTCTTTTATATTTGGAAGTGGTCTTATACTTTTTGAAAGTAGATCAATTGATGTAACATTAATAGATAATTGATCTGTCCTTGTTCTAAATAATGTGCCTGAAATGCCAATGATATCACCTATATCCAACCTTTTAACAATCTTATCATAATTATCTAAGCCTACAATTTCATTTTTTATATATAATTGAATTTTATCTTTTTCGTCTTGAATATTCATAAAGCAAGCTTTTCCCATACTTCTTAATGAAATAATCCTTCCTGCAACAGAAAATTCTTTATTTTCTAAATCTTTTTCAGATTTTACAACAAAATCAATATCATAATTTTTATTAAATTTATAAGGATATGGATTAATACCATCTGATATTAACTGCTTTATTTTCTCAACTCTAAAGTCAATTATCTGGTTTAAACTTTTATGTTCATTTTTATCCAATTTAATCTCCAATTTTGTTTAATAAATAATGCTTCATAAAATCATCTAATTTACCATCCATTACACTATTTATATTGCTCGTTTCATATTTTGTTCTATGATCTTTAACTAGATTATATGGGTGAAATATATATGAACGAATTTGACTGCCCCAAGAAATATCTTTTTTATTACTATTTTTTTGGTTTAGATCATCATTCATTTCATCTAATTTAAGTTTATATAATTTACTCTTTAAAATTTTTAAAGCAGTATTTTTATTTTTAAGTTGACTTCGTTGATTTTGACATTGTACGGTTATACCTGTTTCAAGATGAGTTATTCGTACTGCAGAATCTGTTTTGTTTACATGTTGACCACCAGCTCCACTTGCCCTGTAAGTATCAATTCTTATTTCGTTATCATTAATTGTTATATCAATATCGTTATCTAAGATTGGATAAACAAAAACTGATGCAAAGGAAGTATGTCTTCTTGAATTACTATCAAAAGGTGATATTCTTACAAGTCTATGAACACCCATCTCAGATTTTAAAAAACCATAAGCATAATTACCTTTAACCTCTATAACAACATCTTTAATACCAGTTTCATCACCTGGTTGATGTTCAACTAATTTTGCAGAATAATCATTATCAGATATCCACTTTGAATACATTCTATATAGCATACTAGCCCAATCTTGTGATTCAGTTCCTCCAGCTCCTGGATGTATTTGAATAATAGCATGTCTAAAGTCGTCTTTTTTATTTAATGTTTCTTTAACTTCTAATTGATCTAAAATTTTTGAAAAATCTTCTAAAATTTCTACTGACTCCTTTTCAACGCTTTGATTCATTTGAGATAATTCATAACAAAGACATATATCTTCATACTTTGTTGAAACAGTGTTATAAAAATCTAAATCAGACTCCATTTTTGAAATCTGCTTCAAAATATCAGATGCATAAGATTTATTATCCCAAAAGCCCTCTACAAGCGTTTTGTCTTTAAAAAGATTTATTTTCTTCTCAATTTTTGAATTGTCTAAATATTTACATATCTGATCGTATCTATTTTTTAAATCGTCATATTTTTCTTTAAAAAGTAAAAATTCCATATTATTTATTTAATATTCTATCAATAATTGTTATAATTTCAATTGATTTATTTATATCATGAACTCTAATTATATCAGCACCATTGTTTATAGCTAAAGCTGTTACTGCAAGTGATGATTCTAATCTATCTTTAGGTTTATTTTTATTATATGTTAAAAAAGACTTTCTAGATAAACCAATTAGTATTGGAACATTTAAAAATTTAAATTCATCAAGATTATTTATTATAGAGTCATTTTGATCTATAGTTTTCCCAAAACCGATACCTGGATCAATAATTATATTTTTAATATTAACTCCATATTTAAGTGCTGTGTTTATTCTTTCATTAAAAAAAAATTTTAATTCATCAATTACATCAGAATAACTAGGATTATTTTGCATATTCTTAGGACTTCCTTGCATATGCATAAGAATAATTGGAACATTGTAATTTGATGCAACTTCAAACATTTGAATATTTCTACCACCACTTATATCATTTATCATATTAAAGCCATTATTCAAACAAAACGAAGCAACTTCAGGTTTATGGGTATCTATAGAAATATATTTCTTAGATTCTTTAATATGATTCAATACTTGTTTTATTCTATCTATTTCATCATCAATTGTAATAGATAGTGCACCGGGTCTTGATGACTCAGCTCCAATATCAATTATATCACACTTTTCTAACTCATCAAAAATATGCTCTAAATTCTGATTAAAATATAAATTTCCATCATAAAAAGAATCAGGGGTTACATTCAATATACCCATAAGTAAAGTCTTGGATTTTTCTAAGCAAAAATCTTTAAAGTACATATTATTTTTTGGAAATTATTGTCAGTTTTTTGTAGATACGGTTCTACGTTTACGTTTTTTTGGTTTTTCATCAGTTTCAAAACTATTTTTATTTTCATCAACTAATTTTTCACCATTTAAAACCTTTGGCAATTGATTTGAATCTATTGTTTCATAATCAAGAAGCGCTTGTGCTAAATTATGTAATTCTTTTTCTCTATCTTTTAAAAGATTATCTGCATTAGATTCTGCATTAAATACAAAATCTTTGATTTCTTGATCAATAGTTTTACTTATATCATTACCATAATTTTTGGAACCAGGAGTCTCTCTTCCAAGAAATACTTCCGAATCTTTTTGACCAAATTTAATAGGACCAATCTTGTCACTCATACCCCATTCACAAACCATACTTCTAGCTATGTTTGTAGCCACCTCAATATCATTACTAGCTCCAGAACTTGTATCATTGAAAATTAATTTCTCAGCAGATCTACCGCCCATTAAAACATCAATTTTTGCCATTAAATAAGATTTAGAGTAATTGTGCATATCATGTTCAGGAAGTTGAGCTGTTATACCTAAAGCCATACCTCTTGGAATAATAGTTACTTTATGTACTGGATCAGCATGTTTTGTATAGTGCGCAACAAGTGCATGTCCAGCTTCATGATAAGCAGTTATTTTCTTTTCATGGTCTGTTAAAATCATACTCTTTCTTTCAACGCCCATCATTACTTTATCTTTAGCTTCTTCAAATTCTAACATTGAAACAGTTTTTTTATTTTTCCTAGCAGATAATAACGCTGCCTCATTAACTAAATTTTCTAAATCAGCACCAACTAGACCAGGACACCCTCTTGCTATATCAATTAATTTAACATTTTTGTCCATTGGTATTTTTCGAGTATGAATTTTTAATATAGCCTCCCTTCCTTCAAGCGTAGGAGAATCAACAACTATCTGTCTATCAAAACGACCCGGTCT
>MDTB01036587.1_pt1 | contig 44904 bp, 46 predicted proteins | sample 811161 | NCBI WGS metagenome assembly MDTB01 (sample SAMN05326650, study PRJNA326480) | marine metagenome | isolation source: seawater | place: Mediterranean Sea | collected 2009 | reverse complement strand
TAGAAGACATCACAAAAAACATAGATAATATTTTAAATGACAAAAAAAATGAATTACCTATTTTTTTTTGGGACGAGAGCTATACTAGTTTTGAAGCTGGGGAAATAACTAAAGAATTTTTTAAAAATACAAAAGAAAAAAGAAAAAATTTAGATAAATTTGCTGCAAAAATTATTTTAGATGATTTTTTTAGAGAAAATATAAATTTATGACAAAAAAAAAAGAATCACTTCATGGAATTAATGTTTTCGACCTTACAAGGGTTTTAGCTGGTCCAACAGCTACTCAAATTCTGGGAGATTTAGGAGCAAATATTATAAAAGTAGAAAGACCAATTACAGGTGATGATTCTAGAAATCTCGGACCCCCGTATTTAGATACTAACGTAACAGATCCTAAAGAAAGTGCTTATTACCTAAGTGTAAACCGCAATAAGCATTCAGTCACAATTGATCTAACAAAAAAAAAAGGACAAATTCTAGCAAAAAAAATAATAAAAAAATGTGATCTGTTAGTAGAAAATTTCAGAGCAGGAAATTTGAAACAGTATGGATTAGATTATGAAAGCATTAAAAAAATTAACCCAAAAATAATTTATTGCTCAATAACAGGGTTTGGGCAAACCGGACCTTATTCATCCAGAGGAGGATACGATTACCTTGTTCAGGCAATGGGAGGAATAATGAGTATTACTGGAGAAAAAAAAGGTCTGCCAACCAAAATTGGAGTTGGAGTTTCTGATATAATAACCGGTCTTTATGCAACTATTTCAATATTATCGGCCTTAAGATTTAGAGATCAAACTTCATTAGGTCAACATTTAGACATATCACTTTTAGATTCTCAAGTTTCATGGTTAAGTTATGTTGCACAAAGTTATTTGATTTCAGGAAAAATTCCAGATAGAATTGGAAACGATCACCCTTCAATTGTTCCGTACCAAACTGTTAAAGCAAAAGATGGGTTAATGGTTTTAGCTATTGCCAATGACAGGCAATTTAAAAATTTTTGTAAATTTTCTGGTTTATCTTCTTTATGTGAGAATACTAAATTTAAAAGTAATTCATCGAGAGTAAAAAATCGAAAAGAACTTAACAAAATTTTAGGTAAAACGATTGTGAAAAAAACAATTAAAGAGTGGGTTGAAGGACTAACAAAAATAAATGTTCCATGTGGACCTATTAATAACATTGAACAAGTTTTCAATGATCCTCAAGTAAAATCGAGAAAAATGAAAATAAGTATGGAACATAAAAAATCAAAAACCAGAAAAATAAATATTATCGGAAGTCCCATGAATTTCTCAGTATCTAAAATAAAATACAAAAAAACTCCACCAACTTTGGGTGAAGATACAACAAAATTTTTAAAGAATTTTTTAAAAATCTCAATTTCAGAAATTAAAAAACTAAAAGAAGAAGGTATTATTTAAATACCCTCTTGAAGAAAATTTTAAAAGGTTTAGAATACGATTTTAATGATTAATGATTCATTAAAAAAATTTCCTCATGAACATCTTCTAGGTATTGAAGGTTTAACTCCACCTGATTTAAATTACTTATTAGACTTATCTAATCATTTTGCAATGCACTTAGATAAAGAAAATAGTGAAAAACTAATTTATTTAAAAAATAAAATTTGTATCAATCTATTTTTTGAAAACTCAACTAGAACAAGAACTTCCTTTGAATTAGCCGGAAAAAAATTAGGAGCAGATATGCTGAATATTTCTGTTGCCTCTAGCGCTATTAAAAAAGGTGAAACCTTGATAGATACAGCAATGACTTTAAATGCTATGCAACCTGACGTTTTGGTAGTTAGACATCAAGATGCTGGGGCTGTTAAATTACTATCAGAAAAAGTAAACTGTGGTGTTATCAATGCAGGCGACGGTCCTCATGAACATCCTACACAAGCACTTCTTGATGCACTTACAATTAAAAAAAGAAAAGGAAAGATCTCTGGTTTAAAAGTTGCTATATGTGGTGATATAATGCACAGCAGAGTGGCCCGTTCAAATATTCATCTCTTGAGCACTCTGGGAGCTGAAATTCGAGTAATAGGCCCAGCTACTTTGATTCCAAAAAGAATTGAAACTTTAGGTGTAAAGGTTTTTTATGAAATGAAAAGTGGACTTAAAAATGTTGATATAATAATTATGTTGAGACTTCAGCTCGAACGAATGTCAGGTTCTTTTGTTCCATCAATAAGAGAATATTTTAGATTTTATGGTCTCGATAGAGAAAAGTTAAACTATGCTGACTCAGATGCTTTAATCTTACACCCTGGACCAATGAATAGAGGTGTTGAAATTGATTCTGAATTAGCAGATGACTTAGATAGATCCGCCATCTTTGAACAAGTACAAATGGGTGTTGCTGTAAGAATGGCTTGTTTAAAAACTATAGTTGAGAATAAAACAGAAAATGGCAAATAGGAAAATTTTTAATAATAACAAGAAGTCATCTCAGAGTTATCTGCTTAAAAATTGTCTAATAATTGACAATGTAAAAAATAAAATTTTGAAAAATGACATTTATATTAAAGATAAACTTATCGAGGATATTGATAAAAATTTAACCAACAAAATTGATCCTAAAACTATTATTGTAGAATGTAAGGATATGTATGTAGCTGCAGGTTTAGTTGATATGAGAGTCAATATAACTGAACCTGGGTTGGAACATAAAGAAACAATAGAAAGCGCATCAAAAGCTGCCGCTAGTGGTGGGGTAACATCAATTATATGCATGCCAAACACAGCTCCTCCAATTGACCAACCTGCTATAATTCACAGTATCCAAAGAAAAGCTAGAAAAGTTGCTCTAAGTAAAATTTTTTGTACTGGATGCATTACAAGAAATTTTGAAGGTAAAGAAATTTGCGAACTCCATCTCATGAAAGAATCTGGGGCTGTTGGTTTTACTGATGGTTTTAAAGCAATTTCTAATGCTAGAGTTATGAGAAGAGCATTGAATTATGCAAAATCTTTTGACGGATTAATAATACAACATGCAGAAGAGCCTTTCTTAAGAGGTAATGGTGTCGCAAATGAGGGAGAAATTTCTACAAGAATGGGATTATTAGGTATCCCAAGTTATGCTGAAGCAATGATAGTACAAAGGGATTTATGGATGGTTAAGGAGACTAATTGTAGATATCATGTGAGTCATATTTCTACAAAAGAAACTGTCGATATAATAAGGAAAGCAAAAAAAGATGGTTTACCAATTACTTGCGATACATCTCCACCATATTTTATTCTTAATGAACTTTCTTTAGAAAACTACAGGACTTTTTCAAAACTCTCGCCTCCTCTGAGGACTGAAGAGGACAGAAAAAGTATAGTTGAAGGAATTTGTGATGGGACTATAGATGCTATTTCATCCGATCATACTCCTCAAGACCAAGATGCAAAAAGACTTCCTTTCAACCAGGCAGAATTTGGTGGTGTTGGTTTAGAAACATTACTACCGCTCACTTTAAGTCTTGTAAATAACGAAAAGATCGACCTTGTTAAAGCCATAAGTTTGATAACAATTAACCCGTCAAAAATTTTAAAATTAGACGTTGGAAGAATAGAAAAAAAAAAAGAAGCTGATCTTTGCATATTTTCAAATACTAAACCATGGAAAGTAAATCCCGAAAAATTTCATGGGAAATCAAAAAACTCTCCTTTTGATGGGATGCTTGTTGAAGGAAAAAACTTAATGACTTTTGTTCGAGGTAGGTTGGTTTATGAATTATGATTTCTTTATAATTTTATTTTCTTACCTTTGCGGCTCCATACCATTTGGTCTACTCGTTTCACATATTTTTAAAAAAGACGACCCTCGAAGGATGGGATCTAAAAATATCGGTGCAACAAATGTTCTGAGAACGGGAGGTTTCAAACTAGGGCTAATAACCTTAATGTTAGATATTTTAAAAGGTTTTATAGCTATTAAAATTACTCTAATCTTAAATAGTAGTTTAATTGGTTTATCAATAATCTTTGTTGTAATTGGTCACATTTTTCCCTTGTGGCTAAGATTTAAAGGTGGGAAAGGAGTGGCAACATTTATTGGTGTTTTATTAGGTTATAATTTTCAACTTTTTCTTTTATTTACTATTACATGGTTAATATCCGCATTGATGTTTAAATACTCATCTCTTTCCGCTATCATTGCTTTGACTATTAATGTGTTATCAACAATCGCTGTTGACTCAAATTATGTTTATTTCACTATCATTAGTTTTTTAATCCTCATTAAACACTTTTCCAATATCCAAAGATTGTTGGCTGGTAATGAAACAAAGATTATTTTAAAAAAAAAAAATTAAATTTTGACTTTTCTTTCTTTAAATTATAAGTAGGTTTGATTATGAAACTTTTAGTCGTCGAGTCTCCTGCTAAAGCAAAGACTATTAAAAATTATTTAGATGATACTTTTCAAGTAGTTGCCAGTATTGGTCACTTTAGAGACCTTCCAAGAAGCGGTATTGGTATTGACGAAAAAAATGACTATTTTGTAAAAGATTGGGAGATAGACAAAAAAAAAATTGATCCTATTATCAAGTCAATTAAAAATTCTGATGAAATTTACCTTGCACTTGACCCAGATAGGGAAGGAGAATTAATAGCATGGCATTTAGTAGAAATTTGTAGAGAAAAAAAATTAATTGATGGCAAACAGTTTAAAAGAATTGAATTTCCAGCCATAAGAAAAGAAGATATTCTATCAGCTATAAATAATCCAAGAGAAATTAATCAAAACCTTGTAAATGCTGCAATTACAAGAAGGTTCTTGGATAGATTTTTTGGTTACAAAATTTCTCCGATTACAAAAAGGCGAACCATCTTTGGTTCCTCAGCAGGAAGAGTCCAATCACCTGCACTAAGAATCTTATGTGAAAAAGAAAAAGAAATCGACGTTTTTGTATCCAAAGAGTTTTGGGATATACATATTGAGTTAACTGATAAAAGCAAACATAAAATTGAATGCGTTATACTCAGTCAGGGACAAAAAAAATATGATAAATTTGTTATAAATAATGAAAAAAAAGCTAAAGATCTTCAAGAAAAACTAAAAAAAGAGACTTTTACGCTTGATTCACTCAACAAAAGAGAAAAAAAAAGAAGACCCTATTCTCCATTCTCTAATTCTTTATTACTTCAAGATGCTTCCTCAAAATTAGGATTTAGTCCAAAACTCACCAATTCGATTGCACAAGAATTAAAAGACGGTATAGGTTCATTAGGAGCCTTAATCACATATCACAGATCAGACTCTAATAAAATGAAAAGGAGTGAAATTGAAAAATTAAGAAGGATCATTAAAAGTGAATTTGGACCTAATTTTCTTTCTGAAAAACCTGTGGATTATAAGGAAAAATCTAGGTTTGTTCAACAAGGTCATGAAGCAGTTACACCAACGCAATTGGAAAGAAAACCATCAGTCTTAAAAAATGAACTTAATGAAAATCAATTTAAACTTTATGATTTGATATGGAAAAGAACTTTAGCATCACAAATGTCACCTAGTGTCAATTTAGAGACTACTTATTACATAAAAAGTGAAAACTTTTTATTAAAGACCTCTGGTTCTATAGAAAAGTTTAGTGGATTCAAAAAAGTTTACAATTTTTTTGAAAACGATAATGAAACACAAAATCTTCCTGAACTCCAAGTGAATGCAAAGCTCAATCAACATAACATAGATATAAAACAAAATTTCACAAAGCCACCAAATAGATACTCAGAGGCTGGCCTTGTTAAAAAACTTGAAGAACTTGGAATCGGAAGACCTTCAACCTATGTGTCAATTTTCACTAAGTTAGAGGAGAGAAATTATATTATAATTAAAAATAAATCTTTAATCCCTACTTCTAAAGGGAAAGTATTATCGAAATTTTTTGACAGTTTCTTTAATCAATTTGTTGACTATCAATTCACTGCAAACCTTGAAGAACAATTAGACCTTGTTACTGAATCTAAACTAAATTGGAAAGAAATATTAAATAATTTTTTAGAAATTTTAAATAAAACAGTAAGTAACGTAGAAAACACAAGTATTTCGGAAGTTATTGAAAAGATTAGTTCCCTATCTCCTGAAATTCTTAAAGAAAATAAATGTCCCAAATGTACTGATGGAAATCTAATTATAAAGTTTGCGTTTACAGGACCATTTATTGGATGTAGCAACTACAACAAAGACGGTAGTGGTTGTGGATATAGTCACGCAATAGGGTCCGATGAGGATAATAAAGAACTATCTGGTGACGGAAAGGAAATAGGCATACATCCTGAAACTAAAAACAAAGTTTTTCTAAAAGTCGGTCGATATGGAAGATATTTAGAAACTGAAAATTCAGAAAATAAAAAAAAGAGAACTAGCATACCTAAAAATTTAAAGAATGAAGATATAGATTTGGATAAAGCATTAAAATTTTTAACATTACCCAGAGTTGTAGGGATACATCCTGAAACTAAAAAAGATATTATTGCTTCGGTGGGACCTTACGGCCCCTATTTAAAGCATGATAATAAATTTTTATCATTAAAAGAAGACGATGTAACTATTGTTGGAATAAATAGAGCAGTTGAGCTAATAGAAAAAAAAGCATCTGAACAAAAAGAGGTTATAGTTGGAGATCATCCTGAAACTAACTTAAAAATTTCTAAAAAAAAAGGAATTAAAGGAAGGTCAGACTACCTATCTTACAACAAGAAAAACTACCCCATACCATCTGAATTAAGTGAAAAAACCCTTACTTTGTCAGATGCAGTTAAGATAATTGATGAAAAGAAAAAAACAAAAAAACAAAAAAAAAATTAAAGAAGTCACCCTTTCCGATATAATTGAAAATGAAATTAAATTTAATGGTTTAAGGCAAGGGTTCTCAAAGTCTTTAAATAAATTTTCTAAAAATTTAAAGTATAAAAACTCTATTCAGCATTCTGATTTAACTAGTATTCCCTTTGTTACAATTGATGGTGAAGATAGCAAAGATTTTGATGATGCAGTTTGGTCAGAAAGTAATAAAAAACATACTAAAATAATGATAGCTATTGCTGACGTAAGTTTTTATGTTGAAAAGGATGATTTAATTGATATTGAAGCAAAAAAAAGAGGGAATTCTTTTTACTTTCCAAACAAAGTAATACCAATGTTGCCTGAAGAACTCTCTAATAATTTATGTTCTTTGGTTCCAAAAAAAAAAAGAAAAAGTGTTGTCCTAGAGATTAACCTTGAGGATGGAAAAGTAAAAAAATTTAAATTCTACAGAGCGATAATTAAATCTATAGCAAGATTAACTTACCAAGAAGCTGAAAATATTTTTTTAGAAAAAAATAAAAATAATAAACTTTTTCCAATTATCTTAAACCTCTTTAGTACCTTCAAGATTCTTCAAGAGAATTCAAAAAAGAGAAATAAAATATCTTTTGATCCTGATGAATATGTAATTCAAACCAACAACGAAAAAAATATTAATCTTATTAAAAAAAAAAAATTAGAATCATATAAGCTTATCGAAGAGTTCATGGTTCTTGCAAATACATTAGTAGGTCATTATTTAAAAAGTAATAATATAAAATCTGTTTTTCGAAATCATGAAAAACCTCCCAGTGAGAAAACAAAAATACTCAAAGAAATAATATCAGAATATAATCTCAATCATTCCGGTTCCTTCAATTCACAGCATGATTTTAATAAAATCATAGAAATTCTTAAACAAAATAAAATAAGTTTTCTTAATGACATGTTACTTAGGTCACAGTCTAGAGCCTTTTATGGAACTGAAAATAAAGGGCATTTTGGTCTTTCACTTGATTATTACGTCCATTTTACGTCACCAATTAGAAGGTACTCAGATCTTGTTGTGCACCGGGACCTTATTGACTGCTATTTTTTGAAAAAAAAAAATTCACAAATTGAATTTACTGATCATCTCAACACCCAAGAAAAAAAAGCAGATTCCATGGAAAGAATGATATTCGATGTGGCATCAAGCTATCATTTAAAAAAATTTAAGAATTATGAGTTTAAAGGATTTATTGATTCAGTAGAAAATTTTGGAGTTTTTATTAAAGCAATTAACTTTCCATTTTCAGGATTGGCTAGATATAAAAAATCCTTTAGCAGTAAATATGAAGAAAAAAATGAACAAAAATATAAACTTGGACAAATAGTTAAATTTAAAATAAAAAAAATAAATAATCGAAATGGTAAGATTCTACTATTTAAGGTAAAAAAACTGGAGAATGATGCAAAAAGATAAATTAAAATTTTTAAAAAGGGGTTTTGCAAAAAAATGTCCTAATTGTGGTTTGTTCCCTATTTTTTTAAGGTATGTAAAGACACATAAAAGGTGTTCTAAATGTGGAATAAGTTTTTCTGAGTATAAATCCGATGATGGTCCTGCTTACTGTACAATTTTTATAATAGGACATATTTTAATTCCGCTTATATTATTAACTGAAAAAAACTTCAGTCCACCAACAATGGTTCAAATGGTAATATGGCCAATTATTACGATAATCCTTACCCTTTGGCTTCTTCCAAAAGTAAAAGGTGCATTTTTAGCATTTCAGATTTTTGTAAAAGATAAGTAAAGATAATCTTGACAGAATTAGATAAAGTTATATAAAAACTTCATGGCTAAATCAAACACAATACAAGTCAAAATGGTGAGCACCGCTGATACAGGATATTTTTATGTAAAATTTAAAAATCCTAAATTAAAGACTGAAAAGTTAGAGCTTAAAAAATACGATCCTAAAGTAAGAAAACACGTAATTTTCAAAGAACAAAAAATTAAATAGCTAATTTTTTTTTTTTTTTAACTCAAGCCCTAAGTCACGAAGTTGAGATTCATTTACCTTGTTAGGAGAAGCCATCATTAAATCCTCAGCTTGCTGATTCATTGGAAAAGCAACAATCTCTCTAAGATTTTCTTCACCGGATATCAGCATAACAATTCTATCGATACCTGGAGCAGACCCTCCATGTGGTGGGGCACCAAATTTAAAAGCATTAAATAAAGATCCAAATCTTGCGTTCAATTCCTTCTCAGAATAACCAGCTATTTCAAAAGCTTTAACCATTATGTCTCTTTTGTGATTTCTAATAGCACCTGATGAAAGTTCAATACCATTACAGACTATATCAAATTGCCAAGCCAATATTTCAAGAGGATCTTTCTTCATCAGAGATTGCATTCCTCCTTGAGGCATGGAAAAAGGATTATGACTGAAGTCTATTTTTTGTGTAATAGGATCAAGCTGGTACATCGGATAATCTACAATCCAACAAAATTTAAATATATTCTTTTCTAGAATCTGCAACTCATCACAAATCTTTGTTCTAACTTGAGCTGAAAATTTAGTTGCACTAGCTTTCTCATCACATACAAAAAAAACAACTTCACCATTCTTGAGGTCAATTTCTTTTTTTAGAAATTCAAGGTTTTCTTTATTCATATTGTTTGATATTGGTCCTTTGTAATCATTATCTTCTAAAATTACGTATCCCAATCCTTTCTGACCCTCATCTCTTGCCCACCCATTTAGTTTATCAAACCATGCTCTTGGTTTTGAGCTAGAATTAGGTGCTTTAATAGCCTTTACAATAAAGCCTTTTTCTATGTTAGATTCAAAAATTTTAAAACCAGAGTTCTTAAAACATTTGGTAACATCAGATATTATTAATGGGTTTCTTAAATCTGGTTTATCAGTACCAAACTTTTCCATTGAATCAAAATATTTAATTCTTTTAAAAGGTGGATTTGAAACTTCAAAATTTGAGTACTCTTTAAAAACTTCAAACAATACTGGTTCAATTTCATCAAATATATCTTCTTGTTCCGCAAAAGACATTTCAAAGTCTAGTTGATAAAATTCTCCAGGAGATCTGTCAGCCCTCGCATCTTCATCTCTAAAACAAGGCGCAATTTGAAAGTATTTATCAAAAGTTGAAACCATCAACAGTTGTTTAAAAATTTGTGGTGCTTGAGGTAAAGCGTAAAATTTTCCATTATGAAGTCTACTAGGAACCAAAAAATCTCTCGCACCCTCAGGTGAAGAAGATGTTAAGATGGGTGTTTGAATTTCTAGAAAACCTCTGCTTATCATCTTTGATCTTAGACTATTAATTATTTTTGATCGTAAAATAATATTTTTTTTATTTTTTTCTCTTCTCAAATCTATAAATCTATATTTTAATCTGAGTTCTTCTGGCGAATCGTCTTCGACTGCCACTTGAAAAGGGATTTGTTCTGACTCATTTAAAATTTCAATTTTATCGGATAAAATTTCAATCTCACCTGTCGGAAGGTTTTTATTGATAGTATCTAATGATCTTTTAACTACTTTTCCTGTAATCTTTACAACACTTTCAAGTTTTAGTGTTTCTAATATTGAAAACATTTCATTATCCGAGTTAACTACACATTGCGTCATGCCAAAATGGTCTCTTAAATCTATGAAAAGAACACCGCCATGATCTCTTTTTTTATTAATCCACCCTGAAACAAAAACTTTTTTATCTATGTCTTTAACAGATAATTCGCCGCAGTTATGTGATCTAAAATAACTCATACTATTGAAGCAATATATTATAAATGATAATTTTTATTAGTGTTAATCCATACTAATGATCAATTAAAAAATTTCTATCTAAAATGTCAAAAACATGAAGTTGTAGCAGTTGACACAGAATTTTATAGAGTTAACACGTATTATCCTAAATTTTGTCTCTTGCAAATGGCTAATAAAGAAGAAACAATTCTTATAGATCCATTAAATAAAAAGTTAGACTTAACAGTGATAGAAAAAATTTTATATTCCAGCAAAATTCTTAAGATTTTTCATGCTGCTCAACAAGATTTAGAGATATTTTTTAATCTTTATAAAAAATTGCCTAAAAATATTATTGACACCCAAATCTGTATAAGTTTACTTGGAATATCAGATTCACTTGGATATGCAGATTCAATAAACTACTTCTTAAAAAAGCAAATTGATAAAACTTACCAATTCATTGACTGGAGAAAAAGACCACTTTCCAAAAAGAAAATAAATTATGCCAGCAACGATGTAAAATATCTAATACCTTTGTACCTAATAATTTCAGAAAAATTAAAAGAAAAGAAAATTTTTAAGGATGTTAATAAATATCATATTAAGTTACTTAATAGAAAAGCCTACTTAAAAAAACCAAGTTTAGCATGGCAAAAAATTAAAATTAATTGTAAGGAAACTCACAAATTAAATCTTCTTAAAGAGATTTGTAAAAAAAGGGAATCAACAGCTAAAATTAAAAATATTCCTGTTAGACGTTTGATGAAAGATAAAGAAATTAAATACATATCAAACAAAAAAACTAGTTATTCTGATATACTGAGGATTTTAAAATCTATTAGAAACAAGAGATTCAGAGAAGAATTAAAAAAAATAGTTTTAGAATATAATGATTAGATCTCTAAAATCTTTTTTAAAAAACTAAAAGAAATATTTGAGTGGCTTTCTAAAGACCTACTATCTATTTTTTTTGCAATTTTAATAGCATATTTATAAGACCTTTCAATTCTATTAGTTAGGTAATCTATTTTTTTTTTTTCAATGTTAATTTCTCTTTCCTGTAAATATTTCTTAATTATCTTTGCTAAAAGAATATTGTCAGGTTCATGTACTTGAACGACAAGTGAATCTAAAACTCTTGATAATAAATCATTAATTTTTGTTGGAAGTTGTCTCGGTGGAACATTTGAGGTCATCAAAAAAAATGACTTTTTTTGTTCTTTTATAATATTAATGAAATTTAATAATTTCTCATCGGTTTTTTTTTTTAAAAATAAATCAACATTATCTAATATCCAATTATTATGAGTATTAAATTCGTTTTTATATGAATTATTAAAAAATTGTTCTATCTTTTTTTTATTAAGAAATATGGCCTTAGATCTTTTTTGCCAGATTTTACATATTGTTGTTTTACCACATTTAGCTGGACCATATAAAAAAAAAAACTGGTTATTCCAATTAGGCCACTTTTGAATTAAGTTAATCGCAAGTGAGTTTTTTGAAGTTATATAAAAGTCTTTTTTATTTTCAAACTTAAAATTTAAAACATCCTGTCTCATTAATAACTTTCAACTTTATAAAGATTATTATCATTTTCAGCTTTAATTAATCTTAAATTTTTACTTTCTAATCTTAAATTTATATTCATGACACTGTAGTTTGTAAAAATTTCATAGATTGTTTCTTTTCCCCTTAACTCTTTAATTTTTGCATTTTTAGTACCTATTATTTCAAAAAGTGCCTCTTCAATAAAAAAGCTTTTTTTAATATCTTCAGAATCAATGCTTAATAAAATTAAACTTTCACTGTTACTAGCCAGTTTTTCTGAGTCAATTCTACTTTTCCACCAGTTTTGTAGTTCATTAATTACAAATTTTGCAACTAAATCAGTTTCTGACAAATTTTTTCCACTAATTAATAAATCATTTTCACCAATTTCAATTTGCTTAAAAGTGTTGTTAGAAAAAAGCTTTGCATCTAGCTTTATGACAAAATTATTTTTATTGATATCAAACTTTTGTTCGAAAAAAACAATTATAGCTTTTTTCTTATTATAAAGGTCTAAAAAATTAGTTATCTTGGTTAAATTCATATTTATGATTTGTTCTGCTGAAATTTTTAATCTATTGATGTTACTTTTTTTTGGAAAATAAAGCTTGAGTAAACTTTGTTGATCATATTCCTCTAACAAAAAATCGTACCACAAATTTTCTTTGTCCCACAGATAAAGCGTATTAAATTTTTTAAAGACAGGAAAAATTAAGTAACTTTCTGAGACAAAAATATTTAGATCAATATTATTGTCGCTAAAAAACTTTTTAACTCTCTTTGGATTAAAATTAATAGATATTTCAGCGTTATAATTTATTTCAGTAATTTTTTCAGACTCTATTTTATAGTCACTGACAAGTTCTGTTGGATTGAATTCTGAAATTTGGCTGAATCTTATAAAATCCTCTGGTGTAAGAATATTTTTGGCAAGTATATTAAATCCATTTTTAAAGGAAATTTTTTTTGCATTTTCCCTGAGCTCTAAGACATTACCAGTATTTTCTAAATAAACCTCATTATTTTTGATATTATAGATTTCCTCGTTGGCAAAACAACTTACTGTATTAATAAAAAAAAAGAATATGATAAGACTTAATATTTTTAACATTTTCAAGTATAAGTTATAAACTTATAACATTTATTTTTTGAAAACTAAACATTGAAGGAGTTTAAAATTTCTACTTACAAATCATCTGGTGTTGACACAAAAAAATCTTCTAAATTGGTAAAAAAACTAGAAACAATTACAAAAAAAAGCTTTAGAAAAGAAGTGATTTCAAACCCTGGAGGGTTTTGCTCAATTTTTGATTTAAAAAAACTCAAATATAAAGACCCTATACTATTAAGTAGTACTGATGGAGTAGGAACAAAACTCAAATTGGCTTTAGAACAAAAAAATCTAAAATATTTAGGTTTTGACTTAGTAGCAATGTCGGTCAATGACATACTAGCTAGTGGAGGTGAGCCACTTTTTTTTCTTGATTACATATCATCATCAAAAATTAAGGATAATATTTTTTTTGATTTAATTAAAAGTATAAACAAAGCTTGCAATGAGGCAGGATGTTCATTAGTCGGTGGAGAAACAGCAGAAATGCCTGGAATGTATAAAAATGAAGAATTTGATATAGCTGGTTTTGCTGTAGGAGCTGTTGAAAGAGAAAACAAAATTGGAAAAGAGAAAGTAAAAAAAAATTCTCTTATTCTAGGTTTAGAATCAACTGGTTTTCATTCAAACGGTTTTTCGCTCATAAGAAAAATTATAAGTGAAAAAAAAATATCGATTAACCGTAAAACTCCATTTAAATCCAATTTTAAATTATTAGGTGAGGATTTGATACAACCAACAAGAATTTATGTAAAATCAGTTCTACCACTTATAAAAAAAAAAAAAATATTTGCAATTTCTCATATTACTGGTGGAGGTATTTATGAAAACCTAGAAAGGATCATTCCAAAAGGAATGCATGCTTCAATTGACATCAAAAACTTTTTAATACCAGAAAGATTCATTTGGCTAAAAAAATTGGCAAATATTAATATAAAAGAAATGCTTAAAACCTTTAATTGCGGCATTGGATTAATTATTATTATTAGTCATAAAAACAAATCTGATGTACTTAGTTTTTTTAGAAAAAAAAAAATTAATACTCATGTGTTGGGAGAAGTAATAACAAAAAGAAGTTTTGAGGACAAAGTCTCCATTAAGAGTTTTGGTGAATGGGATTTAACTTAGCAATATTAATTTCTGGCAGAGGGTCTAACATGCTTAATATTGTTAATGCATGTAACAATAAAACTTTGTCATCAAAAGTTAAAATAATAATATCTAACAACAAAAGTTCTAGTGGTTTAGCCAGAGTAAAAAAAAAAGGAATTAAGACAAAAATCATAGAGGAAAATCAAATTAATAAATTTGAAAATAAACTATCAAAAATTTTAAAAGAAGAAAAAGTAAATTTTATTTGTTTGGCAGGTTTTATGAAGATTTTTACTAAAGATTTTCTGCGTAATTGGGAGAAAAAAGTTATTAATATTCATCCCTCAATTCTTCCAGCTTTTAGAGGACTCAATGCTGTAAAAAAAGCGATAGAAAAAAAAGTTAAATATACGGGATGTACCATTCATTACGTAGATAAGGGTATTGATACAGGAGAAATAATAGATCAGAGAATAGTAAAAATTTTAAAAACAGATAATGAAAAAAAATTAGCGAAAAAAATATTGAAAGAAGAGCATATTTTATATATAAAAGTGATAGAAACTCTAGAAAAGGAATATAATAATGACAAAGATAGATAGTAAGTTTCAAGAAAGCTTTTATTCCAGATTTATTAAATTCACTATAATATCCTGTGTAGTTGTTACAATACTTCTTTTTTTATTATGGTTTTTTTTAATACTCTAACTACCTAACTCTTCAAAAATTTCTCTGTTTGAAAAAAAATAGTTAATCTCTATTTCTGAATTTTCTTTGCTATCTGAACCATGAACAGAATTTTCTTCTACTGATAAACCATATATTTTTCTTATGGTACCATCATCCGCATTTGATGGGTTAGTTGCCCCCATCAATTTTCTATAATTATTTATAACATTTCTTCCCATTAGAACTTGTACAACAATAGGACCTGATGTCATATATTCACATAGATCGTTAAAAAAAGCTCTTTCTTTATGCACAAAATAAAAACCTTTTGCGTCATTTAAGGAAAGATGTAACATTTTTTGTGCAACAATTCTCATTTTTTTTTTCTCTATTAAAGAGTTAATTTCTCCAGCAATACCCCTTTTAACAGCATCTGGTTTAATTATTGATAAAGTTAGCTCCATAAAAAAGTCTCCTCAAATAGTTTAGATTGTCTTCCATTTAAATCTATCGAACTCATAAAAGCATTTAATAGTTTTAATTTTATTTTTTAGTTTAGCTGATATTGTAGAAAAAATTTCTTTATTTACTTCATCATAAGAGAAAAAGAAAAATTTTTTTAGGTAGGATATTTTTTTTATCTTAACTTTCGGTGAAATAAGAATAACATCGAAATTAAGTAATTTTTTCATCTGAAGGTAATCACCATAAAATAAAACTAATTTATCCTTGGAGTATAATTTTTCATTAAAAGTTTTATGCGGCAAAAATTCATTTTTTTCATTTGTCCAAAGATATTTATCTAAAAGTTCCATTTCTAATTCATTTGACAAATTTACTATAACTTTTTTATCCCTTAGTTTTTTAGCTAAAGAGTTAACAATTTGACTAAATTCTGACTTAACATAGTAAAGATTAATTTCGTGACTATTATTCATAGTTTTTTCTAACAAATTCGTCGAGTAATCTTACACCAAAACCAGTGCCCCCAGGTCTTGCAAATTTCGTCCCCTTTTTTGACCAAGTAACTCCAGCAATATCTAAATGCGCCCAGCTAGTTTTTCCTACAAATCTTTTTAAGAACTGGGCAGCCGTAATACTTCCTGCTCCTCTAGTTCCTGTAATATTTTTCATATCAGCTACTGGGCAATTCAATAATTTATCAAACTCGTCATCCATTGGCATTTGCCATACTAACTCTTTAGTGGTTTTTGAAGCATCAAGAATTTCTTTAACAAGGAGATCATCATTAGAAAATAAACCAGCATATCTTTCGCCAAGAGCTACGATTATAGCACCTGTCAAGGTTGCTAAATCAATCATAATTTTTGGTCTAAATTTTTTGTTTATATACCACAGAACATCTGCTAAAACTAAGCGCCCTTCAGCGTCCGTATTCAAAACTTCAATTGTTTGGCCTGATAATGATTCAACAATATCTCCCGGTCTTTGAGCATTTCCATCAGGCATATTTTCAACTAAGCCGACTGCACCAATAACATTAGCTTTTGCCTTTCTCATTGCTAATGTATACATCAAACCTGCAACTACTCCTGCTCCACCCATGTCCCATTTCATATCCTCCATACCTGAGGAAGGTTTAATCGAAATACCACCTGTGTCAAAAGTAACACCCTTTCCGATAAAAGCTATAGGTGCAGATTTTTTTCCCTTAAGACCGTTCCATTTCATTATCATTACTCTTGCTGGCCGAACTGAGCCCTGAGCAACACCCAACAAAGCGTTCATTCCAAGCGTCTTAAGTTTTTTTTCGTCAAAAATTTGTATTTCAACCCCTACTTTTTTTAAATCTTTGCAATATTCAACAAACTTTTGCGGATACAATACGTTTGCAGGCTCTGAAACTAGGTCTCTAGTAAGAAAAATTCCATCAAGACATTTAATTTTATTTTTAATTCTTTTTTCTAACTCTAAACTATGTTTTCCATCATAACCAAAGATACAAACCTCATCAATTTTGAAGTCTTTTTTTGAAACATTTTTATATTTTTCAAATCTATAATCTTTCAATTTAAAACCAATAAGCAGGTTCTCAAGAATCTCATCTCTTTTCTTTTTATCATCAAAGTTTTTATTAAATAAAATCGCTACTTTTTTTGCTTTTTTAGTTTCAAGATATGAAAGTAACCTGCTAAAAAAAGAGTGCTGAATAGATGTATCATTTGAGTATTCAAATCTTACGTAGGTAAACTTAGAAACGAATTCAGATATTTTTTGTTGCTTTTGAGTATTTTTATATAAGAAAGTTTCAATGATTTCTTTTTCTTTGTTTTTTTTTTCTAAATAGCTGTTTAAAATGTCCTCAGAACCTTTATCTAGATGATTATAAGAATTTACTTTTTTGTTATCTGGTGAGATAATAACAAGGTGATAATCTTGTTGAGAAATATTTTCAAAATTAATTTTCATTTGTCTATATATTATAAGGATTAATTATTATAAATAGTGTATATTGTATTTTAAAAAAAATTCAATGAATTTAGTCGATAGATACATTTTAAAACAACTCTTTAATAATTCATTACTTATATTAATATTTATTATTTCCGTATTTTGTCTAGCAAAAAGTGTTCAATTAATCGAATTAATGATTAGTAGAAACCTCCCTTTTCTAATTTTTTTTAAGCTTATTATGAATTCCATTCCTCAAATAATTCCAATTCTATTTCCGATAATAATTTCTTTATCAATTTTCTTTGTTTACTCAAGAATGAATAATGATAAAGAATTAATAATACTTCAATCATCATGTTTTTCAAACACTGATTTAATAAAACCTGCACTTATTTATAGTTCTATAATAGCAGTCATTTGTTCATTTTTTTCAATTTACCAAACTCCGCAATCAAATAAAAACTTCAAGTTACTTTTATATACAATAAAAAATGATTACTCTTCAAGTCTACTTCAAGAAGGGGTTTTCAATGCTATAGGTAAGGATTTTACGATTTTTATTAAAGAAAGTGATAAGGATGGTTTAAAAAATATATTCATTCACGATACAAGAGATAATGAAAAGCCTTCAACACTCATTGCAAAAAAGGGTAAGATAATAAATACTAGTAATGCTACAAAGATTTTTTTAGAGGAAGGCTCTCAACAATTTCAGTCAAAAGAGAAAAAACTTTCAATCCTTTATTTTGATGAATATTTACTAAGTATTAATCAAAATAAAACTGATAATTTCTTTAATAGGTGGAAGTCACCTTCAGAAAGGTCAATGTTTGAGCTAAGAAACCCAAATCCTAATTCCCTAGACGATGAATATAATCTTCAAGCATTTAAAGCAGAAATAACTGCAAGATATGCAATTCCTATGAATGTTGTGGCATTTAGCATGTTGGTAGTAAGTTTTTTACTTGGTTTTAAATTCGATAGAGTTGATAACTTGTCAAAAATTTTAAAGGTTTTCGGATTAATTATTTTTTTACAAGTGATCTCCATTACTTCTTCAAATTTGTCAATCAAATTTGATGGAATGCACTTTATAAATTTTTTACCTTCAATTTTCTGTCTATTTTGCTCATGTCTAATTATTTTCAAATCTAAGAGATTAATTAATGGTCGTTAATAAACTAGTTCTTAGATATCTTTTAAAAGAAAACCTTTTTTCATTTTTATTAGTTTTTTCATTCTCATGCCTTCTTTTTATATCAATTGATCTAATTGAATTGATAAGGAGAAGTTCAACAAAAGAAATTGAATTAAGTATTTTAGTAAAAATGGCATTTCTTCATATTCCAAGCTTATTCCCAATAATTTTACCTACAGTGTTTCTTTTAAGTTCAATGCATACATACATGAAATTAAATAAAAACAATGAATTAGTAGTTTTTAGGGCTTCAGGTTTTTCAATATGGTTCTTAATTTTTCCTGCAGTTTTTAATGCAATATTTATAAGTGTTCTTTATGTTTTTATTTTCAATCCAATTTTTGCCTATATGAATATAAAATTTAAAAACTATGAAAGTAACTTTTTCAAAGGAAGTTATGGATTATTTTCTATATCAGAAACAGGGTTATGGTTAAGAGAGAAAACTGATAACTTTGAGTTCGTTATTAATGCGCAACATTATTCCTTTGAAAATAATACATTAAAGAATGTAAAAATTTTTAAATTTAATCAAGAAAATCAATTTTTAGAAAGAATAGATGTTCAAGATGTCAAAATGCTTAATAAAAAATTTTGGGAACTGAAAAAAGGAACTAAACTTGAAATAAACAAACCCCCAAAGTTATTTGATGTTGAAAATATTGCAATAGATCTCGACGCTGAAAAAATTGAAAAAAACTTTAGACCGCCAGAAACAGTTGGTTTTTGGAGATTAAATGATTACATAGGTAACCTGGAGTCATCTGGTTTTGCAATAAAAAAACACATAATTTATAAAAATTATCTTTTTTCATTTCCACTTATTCTTACCTCTATGGTTTTACTGGGCTGCGCATTATCAATAAAAAGAGAGAGAATCAAAAAAAATGTTATTAAAATTCTTTATGGTTTAATTATAGGATTAATCTTTCATTTTTCCTCTGATTTAATTAAAACTTTTGGGCAAAGTTCCGACCTTAATATTTTTTTAAGTGTGTGGGCAGCACCTCTAATTTTTAACTTTTTATTACTTAGTTCATTGATACATCTCGAAGATGGATAAAATATTTTTTATTCTTTTTTTAATCATAAGCTTTCATAGTCAATCAAATGAAAAGATTGAAATCAACGCTGATCAATTTACGTACGATAAAGAAAACACAAGAATCTACGCTACAGGAAATGTTGAAATAATAGACAAAGAATTTAAGCTATATGCTAAAAAGGTATTTGTAAATAATGAGTCAAAAGTTTTATCCGCTAGAGAAAATATAAAAATTTTTAATTCTGACGGAAGTATTTTAAAAGCTGATAAAATAGTAGCTGATAATACCCTTGAGAATGCTTTAATTGAAAATAATTATCTTTATATTCCTAGAAAGGATAATGAAGGAAAAACAGTTTACTTAAGATTAGCGGCAAAGAAAGTTGAAAGAAGAAATAAAGACTGGGAAAGATTACAATACGGTACCTTCACTGCATGTGAATTATGTTACAATGAAAAAACAAAAAAATATGATCCACCTTTAATTCAACTTAAAGCAAAAAAAATAATTCATGACAAAAAAAAGCTTGATGTGAAATATTACGACGCATATCTTGATGTCAATGGGAAAAGCGTGTTCTATCTTCCTTATTTTTCTCATCCTTCTCCTTTAGTAAAAAGAAAAAAAGGATTCTTAACACCAAGTATTTTTCAAACTCATTATTTTGGCCTTGGAGCTGACATACCGTATTATTACCCTCTAAGTAATTTTAGTGATGTGACTGTAACGCCAAAATTTTCACAAAAAAAAAATCCAGCTGTTCTGATACAACACAGAAAAAATTTTAGAAATGGTGAAATGAAAAACGAATTTAGTGGAACTATTGAAAGTCAAACGAATAACCAAATAAAAGAGGATAGAAAAAGAGGTCATATTAATTCTGAAGGTATTTTTTTTCTAAATCCTAAAAATTATGCTAGCTATAAATTACAAAGAACTACAGACAAAAATTACAAAAATACTTATAAATATAAATATGACCACATTCTTGAATCAAATATTAAATTAGAATCTCTTAGAGGTTTTAATTATTACAGCTTACAATCTTATCTTTTTCAAGATAATAGAAGAGAATTTGATAGAAAACAAACACCAAGAATTCTTCCAAGACTTTTATTAAACTGGAGTTCCTCACCTCTAAATAATACGATAAACTATAACACTGATATCGAGTTCATAAATTTTTACAGAACCGAAGGAACAGAAACCAAAAAATTTTTTGTAAATCAAAATTTCACTTTTCCTACAATACTCAATGATGGGACGTTACTTAAGTTAGGTGCGCATTTAAATGCAGGTCTATACAATGTAAAAAAGTACGAAAACCCAGTAAACGGGAGATTCGAAAACAATAAATACAAAAATAACTTTTTCCCTCAATTTTCTGTAGAAATTTCAAAACCATACTTCAAAAACAGTCAAAACATAATCAGTACTTTTACACCAAAAATTTTGTTTGTTAAAAGTACCAAAAATGCATTTAACAGAAAAATACCTGATGAAACTAATATAAATAATTTTGATCTAGATTTTATTGATTTATTTAATGTCAATAGAATGCATGGTAATGATAGATTAGAGCAGTCTTCTAGAATAGACTATGGCATATCTTATACCAGCACAATAAAAGATTCTTTCAATGATCTCACAACAATCCAAATCGGACAAAGTCATCAATTTGATAGAAATAAATATTTAAATAAAAACACAGGTATAAATGAAAAGTTTTCAGATATCGTTGGAAATTTTACCCTTAAACCCGCCAAGGCTATAAACATAAATTCATATTTTGTTATCGATAAAGATAATTTCTCAATTAAAACTGCGTATTCAAATTTACTGTTAAAACAGAAGAACTACTACTTATCTCTCAGTAATAGTAGGTATTCAGCAGTGATTAAAGAAGATGGTGAAAACTTGATTGATGGTAAAAATCAATTTTCAATAAAATATGGTCAAAAATTTTATGATTTTTGGAACTTTACACTATATTCAACATTTGATAAGAAAGGCAAATTAAAATTATATAATTATGGAACAAAAATAAAATATGAAGATGAATGTTTCGGAATGTCATTCTCGTGGACTAGGCAATATACCCATAACCCAGAAGATCCTACATCAAATAATTTTATTTTTTTATTTAGTCTTAAAGAAATTATGGAAAGTGATCTTTAATATTATTATTATTTTTTTTCTCAATGTTATTTTTTTTGAGAAAAATCTATTTTCTCAAGAAAAATTTGAAGGAATGATAGTTAGTATTGATAAAGAAATCATTACAACATACGACCTTTCACAGAGAATAAAACTAGCACTGAAATCATTAAATCTTGAGGATAGTATCAGTAATCGTGACTCAGTAAGAGAAAGAATGCTTGAACTTCTCATACTAGAAAAAATTAAAACAATTGAAGCAAATAAAAATGATATAAGTCATACAGAGGAAGAACTCATAAATTTCACGTCTAATATTTATAATTTTTCAAAGGACGACTTTGAGGGTTTCAAATCCTTTTTAGAAAATGAGGGATTTGACATTGATATTTTGCTAGATCAAATGTCATCAGAATTGCTATGGAAAAAGTTTTTACAAAAAACAATTGCGTCAAAAATCATTATTAGTGAACAAGAAATACAAGATTCTTTCGATGAACGCACGAAAAATAAAGGGAAATATGAGTTTGACTATAACGAAGTTCTGTTTATGAATGATTCACCTGAAGATTGGCAAAAATCAAAAAAAAAATTAGAGGAGTTTTTAAAACTTTTAGATAAAGGAATAACATTTGAGAACCTCTCTAAGAAATTTAATGATGTATACACTATGGAAAGTCAGAGTAGTAGATGGGTTCTTGAGGACAGTATTGATAAAAAAACAAGAGAATCACTTCAAAAGATGAAGGATGGTGAGGTTTTAAGCTTTAGAGATACAGACGGTTACAAGATAATAAAACTTAATAAAAAAAGATTTTATGGAAATAGTAAATTTAAATATTCATTTTTGAAGTTATCCGCCATAAATAAAGAGTCACTTAAAAAGATCAAGATCAATCAAATAAGTTGTAATATGGACGCTAAAACTTTAAAAAACAACGTAGAATTAATGAAGTTTGAGAACCTTATGCTTGAGGAGATGAGCAAAATTTTTAGAGAAAACCTAGAAATATTAAAAGAAGGGGAAGTGACAATTATTTTAAAAAAAGACCCAGAATTTATGAGACTAAAGTTATGCAAAAAGGAAGTTGATAACAAGAGTGTTGTTTCAAAAATTGATATAGAAAAAATAATCTATACTCAAAAATTCAATCAGATGGCAAATACTTTAATATCTAACCTTAGAAAAAACACTAATATAAAGTTTTTCAATAAGTAGAAGACAATGAAAAAAAAACCAATCGTAATTTCTATGGGAGAGCCATCAGGAATTAATTCTGAAATTTTAATTAAAACATGGATCAGGAGAAAGAAAGAAAAATTACCACCTTTTTTTGTTGTTGACGATAAAGCAAAAATTGAATTAATTATTAATTTTTTTAAATTAAAAGCTAAAATAAAGTTAATCAAGAACCCCAATCAAACCTTCGAAATTTTTCATAATTACTTACCTGTTTACGATTTAGGAACAAAAATTAAATTTAAATTAGGACAACCTGATAAAAAGAATAGTAAGTTCATAATTGACTCAATAAAAAAATCTTTCAATTTTGTAAAAAATCAAGAAGCATCAGCATTGGTAACACTTCCTGTCTGTAAAAAAACAATGAAACAATATGGGTTCAATTATAATGGTCAAACAGAATATATGGGATTTTTGTCAAGAAAATTTATTAACCAATCTGCAAATGAAATAATGATTTTAACAACTACAAAACCCGTCGACTCAGGGAAAAACTTAGTTGTAGGTCTAGCAACCACTCATATTCCGTTAAAGAAAACTTTTAATAAATTAAAAAAAGAAAAACTAAAAGAAAAAATAATAATCTTCAATAATTCATTAAAAACTATATGGAAAAAAAAAAAACCATTAATTGGTATTTTGGCATTAAACCCTCACGCAGGAGAAGGCGGGTTTATAGGTGAAGAAGAAAAAAAAATTATCTTACCTGTTATTGAAGACTTAAAAGCTAAAAATTTAAATTTGATTGGTCCCTTGAGTGGTGATACTTGTTTTTTTAAAAGTAATAGAAAAAATTATGATGGAATGTTTTGTATGTTTCACGATCAGGGGTTATCTCCTGTTAAAACACTAGATTTTTTTAATTCCGTAAATGTAACTGGTGGACTTCCAATTTTAAGGGTATCTCCTGATCATGGACCTGCCTTTGATATAGCAACAAAAAATTTAGCAAAAACTGATAGTTTAATTGCTTGTTTAAAATTTATAGAAAAATATTCATGAATGTTGAATTCAAATACAAAAAAAGTTTAGGACAAAACTTTTTAATAAATAAAAAAATACTAAAAAAGATTTGTTCTTTAAAAGATTTTAAGAATGAGGAAGTTGTAGAGATTGGTCCGGGAAGAGGCAATTTAACAGAATTTTTAATTAAAAGAAAGCCATCTAAACTTATATTAATAGAAAAAGATCAAGCATTAAAAAACTTACTTTCAAAGATGATAAAAAACAAGGATATGGAAATAAAATTGATCATTGACGATGCTTTAAAGATATCAATAAATAAATTATCAAAAAAAAAAATTATCCTTTTTGGAAACCTCCCTTACAATATAGCAACTACTCTAATTTTAAACTGGTTGAAATATATCCATTCCTTTAAATCTATTATAGTTATGGTTCAAAAGGAAGTAGCATCAAGACTTTCAGCTGAAGAAAAAACAAAGCATTATGGCAGAACCTCAGTTTTAATTCAGGTAGTAGCTGATGTAAAAATCAAATTTGACGTTGCACCAGAAAACTTTTTTCCGAAACCAAAGGTTTATTCATCTGTTATTGAGATAATTCCAAAACAACATATTAAATTTGATTATAATAAACTTGATAAATTTCTAAAGCTTTCGTTTATGCATAAGAGAAAAACTCTAAAAAATAATCTTTCAAAAATTAGCTCTAACATTGAAGAAAGGATATTTAAATGTGGAATAAATCCAGCTCTTAGACCCGAAGAGATCAGCCCAAATCAATTTATTAAACTGTCAGAGGAGTTATTTTAAAAGCTTTTCAATAAAATTAAAAATAAATTTTTGTCTGTCTCTTTTTTTTCTTTCTGCTTTTAAAATTGTAACTATTTCATCTGTACATTTTGTTAAATCATCATTAATTAAAACGTAATCATATTCTATCCAATGGCTTATTTCTGACTTTGCTTTACTCATTCTCTTATTTACAATCTCTGAAGAATCTTCATTTCTTTTTTTTAACCTTTCTTTAAGGATCGATTTACTTGGTGGTAAGATAAAAATAGACACAATATCAGTTTTAGAAAAGTTAGTTAATTTCTGAGCACCTTGCCAATCAATATCAAAAAGTACATCAACTCCTTTTATTAAGTTTTCTTCAACAAAATTTTTCGGAGTTCCATACAAGTGATCAAAAACCTTAGCGTTCTCAATAAAAAAATCTTTTTCTTGAAATTCCTTAAATTTTTTTTCAGAAATAAAAAAGTAATCCCTCCCATCGACTTCACTTTTTCTTTTTGGTCTAGTGGTATAAGAAATTGACATTTTTAGCTCTTTTATTTTTTTTAAAATCTCCTTACAAATTGTAGTTTTTCCAGCTCCTGATGGCGATGACAAAACAAGCATTAAGCCTTTTCTATTTTTTTTCATCTTTTGATGCCTTTATGTTTTCCAAATGCTGCTTATAATTTGAGGAAAAATAATGCTCTCCCTCTTTGTTTTTTGCTACAAAATATAGTAAGTCACTTTTTTTTGGAAGTGTAGTAGAAAGAAGTGATTCTTTACCAGGAAAACCAATAATTGAAGGCGGTAATCCTTTATTAACATATGTATTATGAACTGATTTGAACTTTAGATCTTTCCTTGTTAAATTTCTCTTTAATTTATGTTTCCCTTGAGTAATTGAATAAATAACTGTTGGGTCTGATTGAAGTCTCATTTTTTTATTTAAACGATTATAAAAAACTCCGGAAATAAGAGGTCTTTCATCTTTAATTGAAGTTTCTTTTTCTACTATTGACGCTAATACAAACATTTCATTGATACTTTTAAGTGGAATTGTAATGTCTCTTTCTAACCAAATTTTACTAGAAAAGTCACTTGATACTTTAACTATATTACTCAAAATTTTCTCCGCAGAATCAGTTATTTGGTAATTATATGTATCAGCTACTATCAAGTCAGATACATCATCGTATTCTAAAGATGATTTAGGATCAATTTCTTTTAGGATATTTAATAAGTCGTATTTATAGGACCCCTCAATAATCGTAAGTTTACGAAAAACTACATCACCGTTTGCCAACTTTTCGGTTACATCATAAATCGAATTACTTTTTTCAAAAATAAACTCTCCAAACTTTAACTTTTTTTCTAGAAAATTTAATTTTACCCAAATTTTAAAAATATCTTGATTTTTGATTACTTTTTTAGAATAAAGTTCTTTTGAAATTTCTTCTAAATTCATTCCGGGTTTTATGATTGTGTTAGTTATTTGAGAACTATCATGTTTCTCAAAAATAAGTAATGAAAAAAAATTTAAGAGAAGGATGGAAAAAAAAAAAACTGTAGCTTTAGACACAATTATTTTTTCTTAAATATCAATGAAACATTAGTACCACCAAACCCAAATGAATTAGAAAGTGAAAAGTTATTTTCATTAGTAATACTTTCTTTGGGTACTAGGTTTATCCCTTCACAATCTGAAGATGGGTTAGTAAGATTTAATGTTGGTGGAATAACTCCGTTGGTAAGCGACAAAATTGAAAAAATTGATTCAATTGCCCCTGAAGCTCCTAGTAAATGACCCGTTGATGATTTAGTAGATGACATGTACAAGTTTTTTTTATTATTTTCAAAAATCTTTTTTACTGCATTAAATTCTATCTCGTCACCTAACGGAGTTGAGGTACCATGTGCATTTATGTAATCAATTTGGTCAGAAGAAATTTTTGCGTTATTTAAAGCCATTTTCATAGCTCTCAAACCTCCGCCACCGTCACTTGCTGGGGCTGTAGGGTGAAAAGCATCACCAGTTAAACCATAACCAACTACTTCTGCGTATATCTTAGCTGACCTTTTTTTCGCATGCTCTAACTCTTCAAGGACTAACATTCCTGATCCCTCAGATAATACAAAGCCATCTCTATCTTTATCCCAAGGTCTAGAAGCCTTTTCTGGATCATCATTAAATTTGGTTGAAAGCGCTCTCATTGCACAAAAACCAGAAATACCAAATCGTGTGCAAGCTGCTTCTGTGCCACCCGCTATCATTACATCAGCATCTCCATAAGAAATTATTCTAAATGAATCTCCTATGGCATGAGCACCTGACGCACAAGCTGTTACAACAGAATGATTGGGGCCTTTAAGGTTATATTTTATAGAAATATGACCAGATGCTAGGTTTATCAAACAGGAGGGAATAAAAAATGGTGATATTTTTCTTGGACTTCTTCTTAAATTATCTGAGCTCATTCTAATCCCATCCAACCCCCCTATTCCTGAACCAACCATAACCCCAGCTCTTTCTGAATCTTTTTCTGAATTTGGCAACCAACCGGAATCCTCAATTGCTTCTTTTGCAGAAATCATTGCAAATTCGATAAAAGGCTCGATTTTTCTTCTGTCTTTTGAACTTAAAACACTCTCAGGAAATAGCTTGGAATCTCCCTCCAAAGGGACTTGTCCTCCTATTTTTGATGTTAAGTCATCAATTTCAAATCCTTCAAGTTTTCTTATACCTGATTTGGCCTTAATCAATTTTTTCCAGTTAAGATCAACACCATATCCGAGTGGAGTGCACATTCCAATTCCTGTTACAACCACCCGTCTCATATTTCTAATTTTGTGATTTTTCTATATGTTCAATTGCATCTTTAATTGTTGTTATTTTTTCAGCAATCTCATCTGGAATCTCTATATTAAATTCTTCTTCAAATGCCATAACTAATTCGACTGTATCTAAACTATCTGCTCCGAGGTCGTCAACAAAGCTAGCTGAGTCAACAACCTTTTCTGCCTCCACTCCCAGATGCTCTACAACAATTTTTTTTACTCTTTCTGAAATATCGCTCATATTTTCCCCTACTATTAAGTTAAAGTTATATTAATAAATATTTTTTTTTTTAAATCAAACATAATTATAACATTGCCATCCCACCATTGACATGAATTGTTTCACCAGTGATATATCCTGATTCATCTGAAGCTAAAAAATCAACACAATTTGCTACATCATTTGCTGATCCAATTATTCCCAAAGGTATTTTACTCACTATAGTTTTTTTTTGCTCATCGTTAAGTTTTTCAGTCATTTTAGTTTTAATAAAACCAGGAGATACACAGTTAACAGTAATATTCCATTTAGCTAATTCCATAGCTATAGATTTTGTCATGCCAATTATACCAGATTTTGAGGCAGCGTAGTTGGCTTGACCTAGGTTACCAGTGTGACCTACAATTGAAGTAATATTGATAATTCTTCCCCATTTCTTTTTTATCATCAGCTTTGAAATAGAATTACTTAATAAAAAATTTGAATCTAAATTGGTTTTGATCACATTTTCCCATTTTTCATAATTCATTCTTATAAATAGGCTGTCGTCAGTAACTCCAGCATTATTGACTAAAATATCAACATTTAAATTTTTTAAAATGATGCCTTCAATCATTTTTTTTATTTGATTTGGGTCTTTCAAGTCACAAGGTATTCTTTGAATAATTGATTTATTATCTTTCAAGAGGTTTTTTAATTTTTCTTGATTTCTGGCAACTACTATTAAATTGTGGTTTTTTATTAATTTATTACACATTGCCTCACCTATTCCACCAGTCGCACCAGTAATTAAAACATTTTTTTTCATAGGTTTTCTCCGTGTGACATAATAAAATTTTCAATGTCACTAGTTGTTGTTAAATTGAAAAACTCTTGATTGATCTTCATTCTCCTATTCAAACCTGTAAGTACTTTGCCTGAACCTATTTCAATAATTTTGTCAATTTTAGATTTTGATACTTTTATAATACTTTCTCTCCATCTTACTCTTTTGTAAACTTGTTCAATTAATTTTTTTTTTATTTCATCTGGTTCGTAAATAAATTCTGCAGAAACATTATTAATGAATTTTATTTTAGGCTTTTTTATATTTATATTTTGAAGTGCTTCAAACATAACATCTGCTGATGGTTTCATTAAGGAACAATGAAAAGGAGCACTTACTTGTAGATCAATAATTGATCGTGCACCAGACGAACTAAGTATTTCAGAGAATTTGTCAATACTTTTCTTAAATCCAGATAATATAATCTGACCTGGACAATTATCATTAGCTATTTCACACAAGAAATCTTCTTCTTCATTAAATTTATTTATTAATTTTTCAATTATTTCAAGTTCAAGTCCAATAACGGCAACCATTCTTGTGTCAATATTTTTTACAGAATTTTGCATCGAATCACCTCTAATTCTTAGTAATTTTGCTGTAGAACTAATATCTAATGAATCTATACTACAAAGACTTGTGTATTCTCCAAGTGAATGACCTAAAACAATTTCAGCAAAATCAACTAATTTTTTACCTAATTCTTTTTCAAGAACTCTAACCAAAGCCATACTTACAGCCATTAGTGCTGGTTGAGTATTTGAAGTTAATTTTAATTGCTCCTCATCACCATAAAAAATTATTTTTGAAAGCTTTTGATTCAATGCTTCATCAACAGCTTCAAAAATCTCTTTGGCTTTTGAATGATTTTTATAAAGCTCCAAGCCCATTCCAACTACTTGGGAACCCTGACCAGGAAATATAAAGGCTATTTTTTTCATAATTACTTTGTAAAAAAAAAAATTTGGTTACTTTTCAAACAATTTTATTAATGTTATAAGCTTGACTAATTAACCTTGCTAATAATATTAGCTAAACCTGATTTTTCAAGTTTAACCTTAAGGATTATAATATGTTGTACGAGAGTGTTTTTATATTAAGCGGTCAAATGACCCCCAAATCAGCTGAAACAAAGTTCGGTTCATTTACAGAAAAAATAATTAAATCTGGTGGAAAAATACTAAAAACCGAATCTTGGGGACTTCGATCTCTTGCTTACAAAATTAATAAGAACTCTAAAGGATATTACTATCTTATTAATAGTGATTGTGACATGAAGGTATTGAATGAGCTCAATAATTTGGTCAAGCTAGATGATGATTTTTTAAGATTCTTTAACCTAAAAATCAAATCATTAGATAAAAATCTCTCTCAACTAGATGAGAGTAGAAACGAGGACAGATAATTATGAAAAGTAAAGCATTCGATAATACTTCATCAAAATTATTATATAAGAGATCGTGTCCATTATCCGGAAAAGACGCACCAGCTGTTGACTATAAAAATATTCATGTTTTGAAAAAATATATGACAGAGAAAGGAAAAATACTTCCCAGTAGAGTAACTCAGGTGTCAACAAAAAAGCAAAAAGAACTTACCCTTGCCATTAAAAGAGCAAGGTTTCTAGCTTTATTACCTTACGTCTCTAATTAATGTTTTTAACAAAGAATAACGACCATATAATTCTCTTATATTCAGTTATATTAATTTTTTCATCTGAAACACTTCTTGTAAGGCTATCACCTAGCTTGTTCCCAATTTTGTGTTCCATACCATTAATTTTCGCTGGTCAAATTGTTTCTAATAAAATTTTTTTTTCTTCAATTATATTTACCAATATCGGTTTTTTTTTTTTTATATATTAATGATGTCTATTTTTTTGATCTAAAGTTTACCATTAGGTTTTTTCTTAATTACTTCACGACCTCAACTTTAATTTTTTTTCTTTTTAGATTTTTAAACTCATATAAAAGAAATTTAATAAGTAGCGAAAAAGTAATAATTTTTTTTAATCTTCTGGTTTTATCACTTTTACTAATTTTTAATTTCTTCTATTTCTATCAAACAGACCACCAAGAACTGAAAGATATTATATCTCAGTTCTTTTCTAATATAGTTCAAAACTCAAGTATTCAAGAAAGTATGATTAGTGAGGAAAGAATTGATTTTTTAATTAAAGTTTTACCTTCCTTAAATGCCTTTGTCTTAATGACTTTTTTAATAATTAACTTTTTTTTTACAAATATTATTTTAAAAAAAATAAATTTTTCAAGAAATTATTCCATTGAATTCACTAAGTTTTTTTTACCGGCAAAATATTTCTTAATTTTTAATATTTTAGTTTTTTCTTCAGTTTTATTAACAAATGACTTAAAATTTTATTCTTTTAGCACTGTAATAGTATTAAGTTTTTTAATCTTCTATCAAGGTTTGATTTATTCATACCAATTTTTAAATTCTTTAAATCTAAATAATTTTTTAAAAATTTTAATTATCTTTTTACTTTTTATTTTTTTAGGTTATGTTTTATTCTTGTTGATATTTTTAAGTGGTTATTACATAAGTTTAAAAAGAATAATTACTAAATTGTAAGGATTGATTTTAATGGAAGTCATACTGTTAGAAAGCTTAAACAAATTAGGTGATATTGGTGACCTTGTTAATGTGAAAGACGGTTATGCCAGAAATTATCTGATTCCTCAAAAAAAAGCCTTACGCGCAAATGATGAGAACAAAGAGTACTTCTCAAAAATAAAACAAGGTTTAGTTGAAAAAAATAAAAACATTATCGAAGAAGCTAAACTTACTGTACAAAAGATCTCTCAACTAGAAGTAGTTTTTATAAGAAATGCAAGTGACAACGGACAATTATATGGTTCTGTCTCACCTAAAGATGTGTCCAATTACTTTGCTGAGAAAAAACTAAGCATTAAACCTTCAGATGTAAATTTTCATGATGCAATTAAAAAAATTGGTATTTATGAAATTAATATAAGATTGCATCCAGAGGTAGGATGTAACTTAAAAATTAATATTGCAACCTCTGAGGAAAGTGCAAAAATTCAAAAAGATGAATTTGAAAAGCCCAAAAAGAATGTCGAAGTCTCTGAACCAGAGAATTTGTCACGTGAGCAGAATGACTTAACTAATTCTTTAGAAAATAACTCACAAAAAAGTAAAGCGCTGAGCACTCAAAATAAAATAGATAATGATATCCCCAAAAACGAAACAAAAAAATCAAATGTAAAAACTAATAATGATATACCTGAAAATAAAAAAGACAGTGTTGTGTCGAGTCAAACAGAACAAAATAATTCAAAAAAAGAAAGATTGATACAAAAGAAAGAGAAAGAATAATTTTTCTTTCTTTCAAAATTTTACAAATCTTCAACTCTCTCTCATGTTAATAATAAACTTTCTCATATTATTAGTGGGACTATTTCTTGTAGTTAAAGGTGCAGACATTTTAATATCTAGTGCCGTAACAATTGGTAAAAAATATGGAGTCTCTGACTTTTTTATTGGTCTTATTTTGATTGGATTTGGAACGTCACTTCCTGAACTTTTGGTTTCAATTGACGCTATAATTAAAGAGTCACCAGAAATTTCTATCGGAAATGTTCTTGGTTCAAATATATCAAATATTCTTTTAGTTTTAGGAGTCGCACTTTTTATTTCAAAGTTAGATCTAAGAAAAATAAAAAGGTTTGATAATCTTTTTCACTTATTCATCCATATTCTTTTTCTTCTAATAGTTTGGTTATTAATCTTTGACTATAAAATAGGAGTTTTTTTTTTAGCACTCTTTTCTTTTTATATTTACAAGTCATTTAATAATTCATTTACTAATAAGGATAATGAGTTTGAAACGAATGACTTTTTATCAAAAATAGTTTTCAAAAAACCATTAACTATTGGATTCCCAATTATAATTTTTTCTATCGTTCTAACTTTTTTTGGAGCAGAGTTTACAGTGGATTCTGTAATTGAAATTTCTAGTTTCTTTGGAATATCAGATTCTTTTCTTGCCTTAACTTTAGTTGCTCTAGGTACCTCTTTACCCGAAATAATAACATCAATTAGAGCTGCACAGAAAAATATGCCTGAATTAATAATTGGAAACATAATTGGTTCTAATATTTATAACCTTTTACTTATTCTTGGCTTTGTATCTTTATTTGAAGCGTTCATTTTTCCAAAAAATATTTTATTTTTTGAAGTAATTTTTCTAATTATGTGTGTACTTGGTTTCTCTCTTCTTCTTTATCTAAAAAAAGAAGTAAATAAAAAGTTCTCATGGGTTTTTATAACTTTTTACTTTTTTTACTTATTTAAACTTTTTTTAACAAACTTTTAATAGTTTTACACGTTTTCCACCTAATTCACAGACAGAAAATTAATGCTTATTTAATGTTTTTTGGTAATATGTTTTGATGGTTAGTGATCAAAATACAAAAATAAAAAATATTCTTACAAAACCAAATACAAATATCTCTAGAGATATACCCCTAAATGTTGGTGCAGAGCAATCACTACTGGGTGCTATTATTTCAAACAATTTAGCACTTGAGAAAGTAGAAGATTTTTTAGAGTCAAAACATTTTTCTAGTAAAATTAACTCTATTATTTTTGATACTCTCAAAAAGCTTATAACCAATAATCAGGTCGCTGACTTGAATACTATTAAAGTTTTCCTGGAAAATAACGAAGACTTTCTAACAAATGGAGGTATGGGATATCTTCTTGAAATTGCCGAGAATTCTGTAAGTATTATTAACGCAAAGCAATACGGTGAACTTATTTATGATCTTTATTTAAGAAGAGAGTTAATTGATGTAGGTACTGATCTTGTAAATAAGTCCTACTCAGACTTTCAAGATCAAAATTCAAATTCAATCATAGAAAAAGTTGAACTTGATCTTTTTAACTTAACCAATGATGGAGAAAAGCAAAAAGGACCTAAAATTTTTAATGAAGTTCTTTCAGATACATTAGACTATGCTGAGAAAGCTTTTAAAAAAAGCTCAGATGTAGCAGTTCTCAAAACTGCTCTTACGGATTTAGATAAAAAAATTGGTGGTCTTCATAAATCTGATCTCATTATAATTGCTGGTAGACCATCAATGGGAAAAACTGCATTTGCCACTAATATTGCTTCAAATATCTGTATGGACAAATTAAATATTAAAAAGAAAAATAACGTTTTATTTTTTTCACTAGAAATGTCTTCTGAGCAGCTTGCCACAAGACTTTTGTCTGAAATGTCAAAAATACCATCTGAAAAAATACGAACAGGCAGTATTTCAAAAATGGACTTTGAAAACTTACTAAAAAATAGTGAAAAAATTAAGAATCTTTCCCTTTTTATTGATGACTCTCCCGCTCTGACGTTATCTGCAATTAGATCAAGATCTAGAAGACTCAAAAGAAAAGACGGGCTAGATTTAATCATAATAGATTATCTACAACTTATAAATAGTGAAAGTAGAAACTTAAACGATAATCGTGTAAAAGAAATCTCTGACATTACAAGAGGATTGAAAGCTATCGCAAAGGAATTCAATATTCCTGTTATTGCTCTTTCCCAACTATCAAGAAAAGTAGAAGATAGAGAGGAAAAGCGACCACAACTTGCTGATTTAAGAGAATCTGGTTCGATTGAACAAGATGCAGATTTGGTTGTATTCCTCTATAGAGAAGAATATTATCTGGCAAGAACCGAGCCTCCTGAAGGTACTGAAAAACATATATCATGGACTGATAAAATGGAGAAAATTCACAATATAGCAGAAGTAATTGTTGCAAAAAATAGACACGGTCCTATTTCAAGAGTAAAGCTACACTTTAACGCTTCCAATACTAAGTTTTCTGATCTAGCTGAATCTTCAGTAGAATAAATTCAATAATGAATAATAGTATAATTAATGAAAATGGTTTATTAAAAATCAACCTAAGTCATTTAGGTGATAATTTTAATTATTTAAAAAAAAGTCTTAGAAATTCGAGAATTGGATGTGTTCTTAAATCTGATGCCTACGGCTTGGGTTTAATTGAAGTTACAAAAAAACTTGTGAAAATTGGATGTAATGATTTTTTTTTGACAAACTTAGAAGAAACTCTGAAAGTTCGTCAAGAATGTGTAAAATCAAATATCATTTTATTAAATGGTTTAATTAATCTCAAAGAAGATGAAATTAAAAAAATCTTTCAAAACAAAATTATTCCTACAATTAATTCTTTAGATGAATTAAAAAAATTCAATAACGTATCAAAAAAATTGAGCTTTAAACCAAAAGTTACACTTCATTTTGATACAGGAATTAATAGACTTGGAATTGATGAACAAGAAACAGAAGCTGTAATTGCATATTGTAAAAAATTTCAATTACAGGTTTTTTGTGTGATGTCTCATTTCGCCTCAGCTGATGAGGAACATAACAAATTTAATAATAAACAAAATATTAAATTTAAAAAAATTATAAAAAACTTTCCTAATGTAACTCATAGTATTGCTAATTCTCATGCTATTGTTAACCTAAATAACATTGAGTATGATTTAGTTCGAACCGGAGGGTGTGTGTTTGGAACAATTGAAAATAAACCATTCAAAAGTGTGATAGAGCTTTATGCAAAAGTCTTACAAGTAAAATTTATTAATAACTCCGAACAGAGCTATGGATATAATCAAACATTTCAGTCCAAAAAAAAGAAAAAAATTGCAATAGTTGCATTTGGTTATGCTGATGGTTACCCAAGGATTCTTAGTAATATTTCTTATGTGTATTTGAAAAAAAAACTTCCCATCATAGGTTCAATTTCCATGGACTACATGACAGTTGATATTTCAGAGTTAGATGAAAATGAAATTAAAGTTGGTGATTTTGTTGAATTGATTGGTCAAAATATTTCATTGAGTTTAATTGCAGAAAAATCAAAAACCATACCATATGAAATTTTAAATAATATTGGTAATAGAGCAAAAAAAATTTATATTGACAATGTATGAATTAGTACTTTCTCAGTTTTATGAACATTATTTTTAAAGTAGGCAGAATATTTTTCGGGATTTTTTCATCGGTTGGCGAAATAGTTTTGTTTTTTTTTGATTGCTTAAAATATTTAATTCTTGATAAATTTTACCCCAAAATATTTGTTCAACACCTAATTAAGATAGGATATAATTCTTTACCAGTTGTTGGATTGACTTCTATTTTTACAGGGATGGTGCTGGCTCTTCAATCTTACACAGGGTTTTCAAGGTTTTCAGCAGAAAGTGCTATTCCTAATGTTGTTGTATTGTCTATTACAAGAGAACTTGCACCTGTCCTTGCAGGATTGATGGTTGCTGGAAGATCTGGGGCAGCTATAGCTGCCGAAATTGGTACAATGAAAGTAACTGAGCAAATAGATGCTTTAAAAACTTTATCTACAAACCCCTATAATTATCTTTTCATTCCAAGGATATTAGCAGGCATAGTTTCCTTACCTTTTTTAGTTTTTGTTGGTGATATAATTGGAGTTTTTGGCGGATACTTAATTTGTACAGAGGTTTTGAACTTTAATCCTGTAGTGTATTTACAAAATACTTATAATTTTGTTCAGTTTCTTGATATTTTCTCTGGCTTAGTTAAGGCGTGTGTATTTGGCTTTATTATTTCATTAATGGGATGTTATCATTGTTACAATGCAAAAGGAGGAGCACAAGGGGTTGGTTTATCAACAACATACTCGGTAGTTTCTTCTTCAATTCTAATTTTGTTAACCAACTATATATTAACTTCATTCTTTTTTGACTTATGAGAAAATTAAAAATTAATATAAGTAAAATCTCCAAGAAATTTGGTGAAAAAGTTGTATTAAATAAGTTAGACCTAAAAGTTTTCGAATCTGAATCTTTAGCAATTATAGGAGAATCTGGATCAGGAAAATCAGTGCTAACCAAATGTATTGATGGTTTATTAAGTTTTGACACTGGAACAATCTCTTTTGATAAAATTAACAATATTAAAAACTTGTCATTTCTTCAGATGAATAAGTATATGTCAAAATTTGGAATACTATTTCAGAATGCAGCACTTTTTGATAGTCTGACTATAAAAGAGAACCTAATGTTTGCAAACAAAAATAATAATTTTTTAGAGATTTTAGATGACGTATCACTACCAAAATCAATTCTTCATGAGTTCCCATCCAACTTATCAATTGGAGTGCAAAAAAGGATAGGTTTGGCGAGGGCAATTCTTCAAAATCCTGAAATACTTATTCTTGATGAACCAACCACTGGTCTTGATCCAATAATAGGAAAACAAATTAATTTGCTGATAAAAGCACTTGTGAAAAAAAAAAAAATTACAACAATAACGGTCACTCACGACATGGAGAGTGTTTATGAATTTTCTGATTATACAGCGTTTATTAAAAAAGGAAAAATTTCTTGGTATGGAAAATCAAGAGATATTAATAAAAATGGAAATACATCTTTAAGTAATTTCATTAAAGGAATTTATTAATATTGGAGCATTATTTGGAAAATTACCTAGTCTTTGATTTTTTCATACTGTTTTTTATAATTGTATCGGCATTTTTTTCATTTTTAAGAGGCTTTTCTCATGAATCTTTATCACTAATAAATTGGGTTCTAGCATTATTTGCTTCTTACAATTTTGGGGGGAAATTCACCAATTTTATCAATAAATTTGTAAATAATTTATTTTTCTCTAATGGAATCTCATATCTGTTAACCTTTTTAATAATATTTATTTTTTTTTCATTTTTAACAAAGAAAATCTCCAGTTTAATAAAAAAAAGTCAGATTGGCTTTGTAGATAGAACAGGTGGATTTTTTTTTGGAATATTCAGAGGATATTTAATTATTTGTTTATGTTTTTTTTCATTTCATTTTTTTTATAAAGGAGACAAATTCGAATGGATTGAAAAATCAAAATTTAATTTTGTTACTCTTATCACGAATGAAAAAATCGTAAACTTTTTAGAGGAGGAGAGTGAATTTGCTGAAACTTTAAGAACTGAAATTGATGAAAAGTCAGAAGTTTTATTTGAAAAAAGTATTGATTCACAAATCAAACTTAAGAAGTTGATTGATAAAGATAAAAAGATTTATAATGAAGAAGATAAAAAAAGTCTGGAATATCTAATTGAAAACTCAGAATAAAATGAAATTTTTTTTTCATAATAAAAAGCCAAAAGATGAATGCGCAGTTTTTGGTATTTATAATCATAAAGATGCTGCCAGTTTAACTGTTTTAGGTTTACATGCTTTACAACATAGGGGACAGGATTCAACTGGAATTGTTACCTCTGATATCAAAAACTTTTTTGCTCATAGAGGAATGGGTCAGGTTTCAGAAGTTTTCTCTGAATCGAATGTAATAAAAAAACTCAAGGGCGAAATGTCTATTGGTCATAATAGATACGGAACTACAGGCGAATCAGCACTTAAAAATGTTCAGCCATTGTTCTCGGAACTTAACTTTGGTGGCGTGGCTATTGCTCATAATGGAAATCTTACCAACACAGAAAAATTAAAAAAACAGCTAATAGAATCTGGCGCCATTTTTCAGTCAACATCTGACACAGAGGTTGTTCTTCATTTACTTTCAACAGCAAAAGGTGATTTTTTAGATAGACTTATATATTCACTTCAATCGATTAGTGGCGCTTATTCTTTTCTTTTAATGACAAAAAACTCTTTAATTGGTGTGAGAGACCCTTTTGGGATAAGACCGTTGGTTTTAGGAAAATTAGGTGATTCTTATGTTCTTAGTTCTGAAAGCTGTGGGCTTGATATTATCGGAGCACAATTAATAAGAGATGTTGAACCAGGTGAAATATTAATTATTCAAAACAATGAAATAAAATCAATCAAACCTTTTAAAAAAACTCAACTAAGACCATGTTTATTTGAATATATATATTTTTCTCGTCCAGATAGTATTTTTGAAGGAAAAAATGTTTATGATGTTAGAAAAAAAATTGGTCAACAACTTGCAAACGAAAATCTGTCAGATAAAAAGCTAGTTGATATTGTGATTCCAATTCCTGACTCTGGAAATGCGTCAGCCTTAGGTTTTGCTGAAAGAATAAAAAAAAAATTTGAATTCGGAATTATTAGAAATCACTACACTGGAAGAACATTTATACAAGACTCAAATTCAATCAGACATTTAGCTGTTAAACTAAAACATAATCCCAATCTTGCATCGCTTCAAGGTAAAAACATTGCCCTTATTGACGACTCAATTGTGCGAGGAACAACCTCAATTAAAATAGTTGAAATGCTAAGAAATTCTGGTGTTAAAAAAATCCATATGCGTATTGCCAGTCCACCAGTAAAATATCCATGTTACTATGGGATTGACACTCCAACAAAAAAAGAATTACTAGCCTCAAGATATACAATCAAACAGATAAGGGATTATATTGGCGTTGATTCTCTTAAGTTTATTTCACTTGATGGAATATACAAGGCTCTCGGATTTCAAAAAGGTAGAGATAATAATAAGCCCAAATTTACTGATCATTATTTTAGTGGAGACTATCCTGTTGAACTAATTGATCAGAAGTCAGGTACTAAACCCTCCCAATTATCATTACTTATAGAAGCTAAATAATACTGTGGAATGTATGATCTAAAAAATAAAAGGGGAATTATTTTTGGTGCTACAGGTTTTATAGGACAACAACTATCTCACGAATTATCAAAATTGGGTTGTAAATTAATCCTGCACGGTAAATCGATTAAAAAATTAAATGAATTAGATAATAAAATTCAGAAAATAAAAGTAAGTCAAATTTTGGTTCAAGGAGATCTAAATAATGAAAATTTTTATAAAAATTTGGCTCAATCTATTTCTACAAGATTTCAAAAAATTGATTTTTTATTTATTTTAATTGGATTGTTTCAAAGATTAAGTCCTCTAACACATTTTTCACACCAAGAATGGACTAAACTAATTGAAATAAACATTAATTGCTACTGGAGAATACTCAAAGAATTGGAACCTATAATTAAAAACTCCCAAAGTCCAAGAATAATTTTTATCAACAACTCAAAAATTTCAATTGGCAAACCCTACCATAATATTTTAAGTATTTCACAAGCAGCGCTTAAAACACTAGCTAACATTTATAAATCTGAAAATAAAAGGCTTGGAATAGATACTCGCATTATTGAAATTCCGAATTTAGAAAAGGGAATAACTTCAATGACTGCTGGGGAAAAAAAATTAGTAACAAAGAACCTTACAAATAAAATTATTAAAAAATCGTTTACTTAAGATTTATTAAATAGAGAAAGTTATCCATATAGAGTTTTAGTTATACTTTCATACCACCCAAAAGCTTCTTTTGCCTCTCTTATTCTTTCGTTATTAAGTCCATCCTCAGAGCTTTGAGAACTCCCTAGAGATACAATTCTATCCTTTGTTGTACTTAATCTATACCAAGAGGTTATTGAGAAAGCTCTGTCATATGATGAAAAACTATAACATGTATTTAAAAAAGCTGGGTTCAAATAAGCTTTTTGTAAAATTCTATTTATTAAATTTAAAGACAATATTTTTGCTTGACTTTCAGCTGAGAAAGCTGATTTTGGCATATCTCCAGCGTCAATAGAATCTCCTACAACATATATATCTTTAAAAATTGATAATTGAAAAGTTTCTGGGTTTATTTTACACCAATCATCATCACATAATTTAGAATCGAAAATAATTTTTCCTGCTTTTTGCTCCGGTATTATATGAATAAAATCTCCATTTATTTTTTCTCCATCACTATTAATAAGTTTATTTTTTTCAAATTTAGTTATTAAACCACCTTTTTTTTTACTAATCCATTCAATAGAATCACCATAGTTTTTTTTCCATTCTTTTAAAAAAATGTTTTTTTTTGTAAATGAATTTTTAGAATCAAAAATAATAATTTTAAATTTAATTTTTTTTCTTTTTAGAAAATTTGCTATCATAGATGCTCTTTCATAAGGGGCTGGAGGACAACGATACGGGTAGTCGGGAGAAGATATTATTACTTTACATTTATTTTCTAGAGAATCTAAACTTTTTTTAAAGTAAGGTATGTTATTTTCCCCATCCCAACAATGCGGTATGTTTTCCTTATCATTGACCAAATAACCCTCAATTTGCTTTTTTTTATACCCTATTCCAGGAGACAATATTAAAAAATCGTAATCAAGTGACAACTCATCCACAAATAAAATTTTCTTTCTTTCAGCATCAATATATTTCAATTCATTAACAATAAATTTTACATTCCTGTTAAATTTTGGTTTAAATTGTGTATAAGATTCATTTACTATGTCACCAATAACTAAATTTGAAAAAGGACAAGTTTTAATCCACTTATTTTTGTCAATTACTACTAAATCAATTAAATCAGTAAAATTTGAAAGATAACTTATACAAGATGCTCCACCAAAACCTGCTCCTAAAACTACAACTTTTGGTTTATTTTTAGCGTTAATTTTTTTTGCCATACCTAATTGATTAAGTAATAAGACTAAAGACCACTTGAAGACAGAGTTTAAAAAAAATCTTTTCTTTTTATTCATAAATAATTTCCGCTATTTTTTCTATATCATTCACTGAAAGCACTTTTACTATTCTTGACATGACTGAATTGTCATTTTTTTTTTTATAGTTTTTCATTTTTTCTACAAATTTCTTTCTATCCAAATCCTTAATAGATTTAATATATTTATTACCTGAGTAATTTTTTCCATGACATGATTGACAGTTTTGTTCAATAACAATTGGTTTTATTTCATCTGAAGTTGAGTACTTGAAACAAAACGTAAGTATGACTATAAAAATAATATTTTTCATTTTTGACTGAAAGGATTTTTAGATTTTTTATAAATAACTTTAATAGGTAAGCCATTCAAATTAAATTTCTTACGAATATTGTTTTCAAGAAATCTTTTATAATCAGATTTAATAGCCACAATGTAGTTAACATATATATTAAATTTAGGAGGAGCTGAATTAGTTTGAGTAATATATTTAAATTTTATAGAGCGTCCTTTATGTAAAGGAGGTGGGGTTTTCTTTACTAAGTTTTCCATCCAGCTGTTGAGTTTACCTGTTGAAATTCTTTTTCTCCATATTAAATTTTGATTCATAACCTCCCTAAATAATGATGATATTCCTACTTTATTTTTAGCTGAAATAAAACAAATGGGTAGTCCGCTAATTTGTGGGTTTAATTCATAAATTTTTTTTTTTACAGTTTCTTCATATATTTTCTTATATTTATCAGTTTTATTTAATACAAGTAACATACATCTATTCTCATCATAAACTAACCTAATAATTCTTGAGTGTAACCTTTCAAAATAATCGTCAATATCCATAACTATTAAAATCATTTGAGATAATCTTATTTTTTTTTTTTGTTTGATCAATAAAATCTTTATTTAATCTTTTAGTTCCACTTAAATCTTTACTAAAGCCTGCTGTATCAATTATTTTAAAGTTTAATTTTTTTCTCTCAATGGTAATTTCAACAGCATCTCTGGTAAGATAGGGTTTACTACCAGTAATTGAAATATCTTGACCACTTATAGAATTCATTAACGTTGACTTTCCAGAGTTAGTTTTTCCAACTATAGCTATACTTAATTTTTCAGAAGTGTCTGAAGAAAATTTCTTTGTATTCTCTTCAAATTTAAGATTTTGAAGAATTTTCTCTTCTAGAAGGTCGATAGATTTCATGTGAGCCGATGAAATCAAAATCGGTAAACCTAAACCCAATTTTTGAATATCATCGATTATATGAGAATTGAAGTTGCCCTCAGTTTTGTTAAGAACAATAATTTTTTTTTTTTGGTTCTTTCTAATTAAAGATACTAATCTATGATCGTCATTACTTAATTGCTCTTTTGCATTAAAAACTAATAAAATTAAATCACTTTTTGAGATTTGATCTATAGTATACTTCATTATTCTCTCTTCAATTTTATCTTTCGGTTCAAAAAGCCCAGGTGAATCAATTAGTGTTACTTCTTTGTCAAATAACAAAAAATTTCTTTTTTTTATATCTCTTGTATATTTTGGGGTGTGATCAACTAAAGCTAATTTTTTTTTTACTAAGGCATTGAACAGCGAGGATTTACCTACATTAGGTTTTCCTACAATTATAATATTGTTAGTCATTTTAACTTAAAATATATAATGAACCTTCTCTAGAAATTAAATAAATATTTTCATTAACTTGGATAGGTCCGGATATGAAACTTTCCTTTAATTTAATTTTACTGAGTGTTTTTCCAGTAAAAGGAGATAAGGAAAGTACCGTACCTTCCGAGGACACAACTAATAACTTATATGAACTCAACAAAGGACCTGACCAATTTATTTCCTTATCACCTTTTTTTGATCTAAGTTGAACTGCCCAAAGAAGTTTTCCAGAAACCTTATCAATACTCATTAGTTTGCCATTTATGTCAATTACATAAATCGTTTCTCCTGAAATTACCATTGGGCTTATTGATGATAATTTTACATCCCATGATTTTTTTCCTGTTTTTAAATCATATGTTAATAATTTATTTGAGAATGTTGGTACAAAAAGTTTTCCTTTTTCAATACAAATTGGTGATTGAATGTCATTGATATTTGTTTTAGAAAAGAAATTAGAAGTGCTAATATTATCAAACCAAACAATAGATCCATTACTCTCATCAAGAGCAAATATTTCACCTGAGGAATAAGAGACGACTATTATCCCCTCATCTAAAGCCGGTTTCGATCCTCCTATTATTGATAACTCCTCAATATTTCCAAGATGACTCCATAATAACTCTCCATTTGTTTTATTTATTGCGTAAAGTTGATTATCGTCGGAAACCAAAAAAAGTTTATCTTTACTTATTACGGGAGGGCGAGAAAATTGTATTCCAAACTTTTTAAGCCATTTTACTTTTCCCTCAACTGCATCAACAGCATAAACATTTCCTAAACCTGTAGAAAAAAATAATGTTTTATTGTCTAAAAAGAACCCAGAGACTAGTGAAAAATTTTCATCTTTTTCAAATTCAAGTTTAATGTTCCAATTTAATTTTCCTGTATCAATATTTTTTGATGTAATATTAAAATCATTATCAGAATAAAAAATATTATTTTTTGATATTATTGGTGGTGTTATATATTGAATTTTATCTAAATTTATATCACCAAGCTTTATTCTTTTTTTCATTTTTAGTATCGGCTTACTCTTAAAATGAAATAGATGATTTTTAAGATTTTGATGTTGTTGTGACCAGCCAGAAATAATTATAGGTTCTTCTAATTTAATTCTTTTATTGGCTTTTAAAATTACTTTTTCCTCATACTCATAAACACTCTCTCTTTTTCCTGGGAGGATATTTTCATCTTCATCATCAAGTAATGCACATGAAGATAATAAAAAGAAAGGTAACAAAAATTTTAAACCAAATGACTTTTTCAAATTTAGTCCTTCAGGTAATCAACCATGTTTCTTGCTCTTGTAGCTAGTGATGAAGGTGTGCTCGGGAGGTTTAAAATTGCTTCAAAGACTTTTCTCGCTTCTTCTGTTTTATTTTGTTTGAGTTTGAGAAATGCTTTTATTTCTAATGCAGAAGATTTCCAAATTTGGCTAGTTTCCAATTTATTGATTTTATCTAATAGAATTTGAGGATCTTCAGTATCCATAGAATTCAGAACATAAAGAATTGAGGCTATATCTCTGAAAGACTGGTCAACAGCGTTTCTCTCTAAATCTAAATAAATGTTTAACCCTAATTCAAGTTCTCCCCTTTGAATAAGTATTGAAGCTTTCTTCATTTTTGCTAATGTAACATAACCATCAGAACCCTCATCTACTATTCTATTAAGAGCCAAGATTGAAGCATCCAAATCTTCTTCATTAGCTAATTGGACTGCCGCAGTAAAATCATCACCTAATTGCTGTTTCAAACTATTTGTATAATTATTCCAAAAAACATATCCAGAAGTAAAAATAATTATACCAAGGGAAACACTAACAACGTAAGGAAAAACTTTTTTCCAAAGTTTAATTCTCTTTTCCTCTTTGATATCTTCGTCAACTTCTCTTACAAATTCTTCACTCATAATTTTTTTTTTTATATTTTTATAAGTATTTATATTTTATCTTAAAAAAATCAATTTTATAATTTAAAATATGAGTATTGTAAGATTTAAAAAAAACGAATTAAACCT